>CEUZ01013725.1_pt1 | contig 23972 bp, 26 predicted proteins | sample 361511 | NCBI WGS metagenome assembly CEUZ01 (sample SAMEA2622822, study PRJEB7988) | marine metagenome | biome: marine biome (ENVO:00000447); feature: surface water layer (ENVO:00002042); material: "saline water (ENVO:00002010), including plankton (ENVO:xxxxxxxx)" | depth 5 m | reverse complement strand
AAAAAAAATGAATATTAACTATACAAAAATGCATGGGTTAAAAAATGATTTTATAATCATTGATAGTAGAATTGAAAAAGTTTCATTAAATACCAAAATTATAAAAAAAATTGCAGATAGAAAAAAAGGTATTGGTTGTGATCAAGTTGTTATATTACAAAAGCCAAAGAAAAAAAGTGCTTCTGCATTTATTAAATTTTATAATTCTGACGGAAGTCATACTAAAGCATGCGGTAATGCTGCAAGATGTGTTGCATTTCTTTTAATGAAAGAATTTAAAACAAAAAAAACTATTTTAGAAACTGAATCTACTTTGTTAAATGCATCTTTAATTAATAAAGACAATGTTTCAGTAGATATTGGGAAAGCTTATTTTAATTGGAGACAAATACCAATAAAAAAGAAAACAAATATTTCTAAAATTAATTTTAATGTTAATAGCTATTTTAAACCTGTTTTAATTAATGTTGGAAATCCTCATATTGTTTTTTTTATTAAAAATTTAAATAAATTAAATATAAAAAAAATAGGACCAAAAATTGAAAAAAATTCATTATTTCCTGAAAGAATTAATGTTAATTTTGCTAAAATTTTAAATAATAATAATATTAAGCTAAAAGTTTGGGAAAGAGGAGCTGGTATTACAAAAGCTTGTGGAACCGGGGCTTCTGCTACTACTGTAGCTGCAATAAAAAATAAACTTATTAATAAAAGAACGTGTTATATACATATGCCAGGTGGAAAATTAAAAATTGAGTATAAAAAAAATGGGCATATTGTTATGACTGGTCCAATAAAAATTATAAAAAAAGGAATTTTAAATAAATTTATATAATTACTATGAAGAATGAAAATATAATAACTTTTGGTTGTAGGCTTAATAGTTTTGATTCACAAATTATAAGAGAAAAATATAATTCCAAAAATTTAAATAATATTTATTTCATAAATACTTGTGCAGTTACCAAAGAAGCTGAAAAACAAGCTAAAAAAAAAATTAGAAAAATAAAAAGAAATAATCCAAAAGCAAAAATTATTGTTACTGGCTGTTCTGCACAAATTAATCCTTCAAATTATAAAAAAATGAGAGAAGTTGATTTAATTTTAGGAAATGAAGAAAAATTTAAATTTGAAAAATATTTAAATTTACTTGATAAAAATGAATCAAAGGTTGTTGTAAATGATATCATGTCTGTAAAAGAAACTGCTAAACATTTTATAAAAGGATTTGATAAAAAATCTAGAGCTTTCGTACAAATTCAAACAGGTTGCGATCACAGATGTACTTTTTGTACTATTCCTTTTGGAAGAGGAAATAGTAGAAGTGTTTCAATAGAAAATGTATGTAAACAAATTAAAATTTTACTTACAAAAGGGTTTAAGGAAATAGTTTTAACAGGAGTAGATTTAACATCTTATGGTAAAGATCTTTATGAAAAACCTAAACTAGGAGACTTAATAAAAGAAATTCTAAAAAAAGTAAAAAATTTAGAAAGATTAAGATTATCATCTCTAGATGCAATAGAGATAGATAAAAATTTAATAGATATAATTAAATATGAAGAAAGACTTATGCCACACTTACATTTAAGTATTCAATCAGGAGACAATATGATTTTAAAACGTATGAAAAGAAGACATTCTAGAGAAGACATAATAAATTTATGTAATAATTTAAAGAAATATAGAAACAATATTGTTTTTGGTGCTGATATAATTGCTGGCTTCCCAACTGAAACAAAAGAAATGTTTTATAATAGTAAAAATATTATAAAAGAATCTGATTTAACTTATCTTCATATTTTTCCATATTCTAATAGACCAAATACTCCGGCTTCAAAAATGCCTCAAGTAGAAAAAAAAATAATTAAAGAAAGATCAAAAATATTAAGACTTGAATCAGAAAATATATTAAAAAAATTTTTAAAAAAACAAATAAATAAAAAACATAAAGTACTTCTTGAAAGTCAAACAGAAGGGCATTCTGAAAATTTTATTCCAATAAAAATCTCGTCAAAACATAAAATTGGTGAAATTATAGAGGTTACTGGAAAAAATGTTAATAATGGAAAATTAATTTCCCAGGTAATGTAATGGGTTGGTTAACTAGAATTAAAGATAGTCTTCTAAGTAAAATTAGAAAAAAAATCCCAAAAAAAGATTTAGAATCAGTTGAAAAAAAGAGAGAAGAAAAAAAGATTCTCAAAGAAAAAAAACAAATTGTAAAAAAAGAAGAAAATGAAGTTAAAAAAGAAAATTTAGTTACAAAACCAGAAAAAAAAACTTTTTTTGGTTTGTTTAAAAAAAAACAAAAAGTAGAAAAATTACCCACAGTTGAAAAAGATCCTACAGAAAAAAAAAATTGGTTTCAAAAATTAAAAACTGGTTTATTCAAATCATCTGAAAAAATAACAGAAGGTGTAAAAAAAATATTTGTAAATAAAAAACTTGATATAGAAACATTAAATAATTTAGAAGAACTATTAATAATGGCTGATTTAGGACCTGCTACAGCTGAAAAACTAACCGCTGAATTAGCAAATGAAAAGTTTGATAAAAATATTAAACCAGATGAAGTTAAAGCTTTTCTAGCAAAAAAAATTGAAGAATCTTTAGAAGAAGTTGCTATACCTTTAATATTAGATAATTCTTATAAGCCAGTTGTAGTTTTAATTGTAGGAGTAAATGGAACGGGTAAAACAACTACTATAGGAAAACTAGCTAAACAATACTCAAATGAAGGAAAAAAAATAATGATAGCGGCATGTGACACTTTTCGTGCTGCTGCAGTTGAACAATTACAAATTTGGGCTGAAAGGTCTAATGCTGAATTTATTAAAGGCAATGAAGGTTGTGATGCAGCAGGACTTGCATATGAAGCTTTGGAAAAAGCTAAAGAAAAAAAAATAGATGTTTTATTTATTGATACTGCAGGTAGGGTTCAAAATAGAACAGAATTAATGGAAGAATTAGCAAAGATAATTAGAGTTATTAGAAAACTTGATTCTAATAGCCCCCACCATTGTTTATTAACGCTAGATGCAACCACAGGTCAAAATGCTCTAAGCCAGGTTGAAATTTTTAAAGAAATGGCAGAAATTTCAGGTCTTATTGTTACAAAATTAGATGGAAGCGCAAAAGGAGGAATATTATTATCTCTTGCTGAAAAATTTCATTTACCTGTCCATGCGATTGGTGTTGGAGAAAAAATAGAAGATCTACAATCTTTTGAAGCTCAAGAATTTGCTAATAGCTTAATGGGATTAGAAAAATGAAAATGGAAGAAAAAAATTCATTATTAAAATCGCTTACTGAAATTATTCCATTAATAATATTTTTTTTAACAAATGCAAAATTTGGAATAATAACAGCAACGAAAATATTTGTTGTTACAACTTTAATTGCCTTATTCATAAATTACATATATTTAAAAAGAATTTCTACTACACTTTTAATAACATCGATTTTAATTTTTGTCTTCGGTGGTCTTACAATATTTTTTAATGATTCAACTTTTATCAAATTAAAACCTACAATTGTATATTTACTATTTTCAACTTTATTATTTTTAGGTTTAATATTAAATAAAAATTTTTTAAAAATTTATTTATCTAATTTAATCAAATTAAATGATACTGGTTGGAATATCCTATCAAAAAGATGGGGAATTTTTTTTTTATTAATGGCTATTTTAAATGAAATTATATGGAGAAATTTTTCTACAGATTTTTGGGTATCTTTTAAGGTATTTGGTTTTTTACCTATAACAATAATTTTTACAATCCTTCAAAAGGATTTAATCCAAAAATATCAAATTAAATAAAAAGAAAATTAAAAACGGTAGCTATAAACAATTCCGAAAGTATCTAAACCTTCATTTGCATCTTCGCCCCAAAGATTAGCATTTGATATATGATCAAATCTTAATGAAATAGAATCTTTGCCATAAAAATTCCATCCAATTTCTGCTGCTTCACGAAAAAGTATGCTTGATCCTAATTCTTTCTTATCAGTAATAACATTGTCTGGTGAGTGAATTTTATTACCATTATGATAAGTAAGGCCCCAACTAAAATTAAAAAACATTCTCTTTGGTAATTTATAATCCCATGTAACTCCTGCATATGCTTGACTTGTATCTCCACCCATATTAACGGTTGCACCAAAATGTGGTCTTGGTTTACCTAGCCATAGTAAATTATAATCTATTTTTTTAAATAAAAATTCAAATGTTGAATCTAATCCTTCTTCTTTTTGTCTACCAAAAAATCCCACGTCGTGTGCTACAACACCTGTTTTTATTTCACTAATAAAAGAGGCGTTGCCTTTTTTATCAAAAGAATAAAGGTCATTATTGATAAATATAAAAAGAAGTAATACGTAAAAAAATTTAAATTTTTTAATCATTGAATTAATTATAAAAAATTAATATTTAGTTACAAGAAAATACTCAATAAAAGACTTTTTTACCTTAAAAATAATTTTTACCCATCTACCTTCTTCATCATACCAAATATCATAATCAATTTTTTTACCATTTGGCTTATCTTGTGTTCCAGTTACTTTAAATCTTTGCGCGAAAACATCGCCATTTACTGTTTTAACTTTTTCATAGTTTTTTTTTTCAACATTTATTAATCTTTTTTTTCCATGCTGACTATCAATTAATACTTTTTTTTTCATCCAATTTTGATTCCAATAAGAAGTGATTAAACTATCAGAATCTTCAAAAAAAACTTTTCCTCTAGATTTTATTTCCATTTTTTTATTTTTTCTTTCTGCTTCAAACTTAAAATTTTTATTATTTTTTTTCGTTATTGTTTTTGCTCTAATAAAATTATTATCAACCCATAATTCTTCACCCTTATAAAAATAAGTAAATACTGGAATAATGCCTAATTTAACAATCATTTCAATTTGGGTATTTACAACGATTTTATCTTCTATATTTTTAAATGATAATTTATGAAATCCTATTTTTTTATTATTTCTATAAATTTCAAATTCATGAATAGGTTTATAACTAAAAGCTATAATATCATTTGAAAAAAATAAGAAAAAAATAAATATTAAATATTTGATTGGATTTTTAAACACAAGATAAAATATAAATATAAAACTTAATTATTATGAAATATAAACAAATTAACAAACAAAATATTTGGGTAGAAAAACTTTCAAAAAAGAATTTTAAAAATTCTCCTTGTTTATTTTTAGATAGGGATGGTGTGTTAATAAATTGGAAAAATTATTCAATGAAGTCAAAAGATGCTAAATTAATTAATGGGTGTGAAAAAATTATTAAAGTATGTAACAAAAAAGAAATTCCAGTAATATTAATAACAAATCAAGGAGGAATAGGGTTGGGAATTCACACTTGGAATGATTTTGTAAGAATTCAAAAAAAAATTATTAATCAACTTAAAAAAAGAAATGCAAAAATCGATGGTGTTATAGCATGTCCTCATCACCCTTTAGCCAAAGGAAAGTACAAACATAAAAATCATCCTTGTAGAAAACCTAATGGAGGAATGTTTTTAATAGCAAAAAAAATATTTAAAGTTGATTTACAAAATTCATGGATGGTTGGTGATAAAATAAATGATCTTATCGCTGCAAATTCTAAAAAATTGAAAAAGGGATTTCTTGTTTTAACTGGTTATGGTAAAGAAGAAAAAAAGAAAGTTAATTTTTTACCAAAAAATTTTTTTGTAATAAAAATATTATCATCTCTTAAAACTTTAAAAATAAAAATTTAAAGAATTATATAATTAATATTTTTAGGAAATTTTTTATTCATCCAAATAGCTTTTAAATCAAAAATGACTCCTTTTGAATTTAATTTTCTTTTGAAAAAAGAATAATCTAATTTTTTATAATTATCATGTGGAACTGCTAAAATTATTGAATCATATTTATCTTTTATTGATAGCTTTGTGATATTTAAATTCATTCTTTTTACTTCATCTTTATAAGCATATGTATCATTAACATAGACTTTATGACCTTTTTTTTTTAAAGATTTAATTAAATCTGTAACTTTTGTATTTCTTAAATCACTAACATTTTCTTTAAATGTTAACCCCAAAACTAAAATCTTACTTTTTCTTGAAAGATAATTATTAATATAATTTGATAAAAAGAATGGAAAATTATTATTTATTTTTCTACCTGATAAAATTAAATCAGATCCTATTTTCTTCCTTTTTGCTAAATAAGCTAAATAATACGGGTCAACTCCTATACAATGACCTCCAACAAATCCTGGTTTAAAATTTAAAAAATTCCATTTAGTTTCAGCAGTTTTTAAAACATCAAAAATATTTAAATTAATTTTTTTAAATAATTTTGTTATCTCATTTATGAATGCAACATTTATATCTCTTTGAGTATTTTCTATTACTTTTGCTGCTTCAGCTGTTTTAATATTTTTTGCTACAAAAATTTTATTTGAATTAACTTTTCCATAAATTTTTTTTAAAATTAATATAGTTTTTTTATTATCTCCAGATATGACCTTAGTAATTTTATCAACTGAATGTAATTTATCTCCAGGATTCATTCTTTCAGGAGAATAACCTAAATAAAAATCCTTACCCATTTTTAGTTTTGAATATTTTTCAATACAAGGACCACAAATATCTTCTGTTACACCTGGATAAACAGTGCTTTCAAATACAACTATAGATTCTTTGGAAATTATTTGTCCTATATTTTTACAAGCTTCTAATAAAGGCTTTAAATCAGGCTTATTAGAGCTAGTTACAGGAGTAGGAACAGTTACAATAAAAATATTTATATCTTTTAAATCTTTTTTATTTGTTGAATATTTTAATTTTGCTTTTTTTAAAGCGGCTACACTAACTTCTTTATTTTTATCTACAAATTTTTTTAGATCTTTTATTCTTTGTTTATTTTTATCAAAACCTATTACATTGAAATATTTTGATAGCTTAACAGCTAAAGGAAGACCTACATAGCCTAAACCAAAAATAGAAATATTTAAATTGTTTCCCATCTTTAATATTTAGAAATGTTAATATAGTAATTTATGTTGTAAAACATAACGATTATTTGCTATGAATTAATAAAAAAATAAATGGCTAAATTTTTACTTTCTATATATAAAATTTTATCAATAATCTTTTTACCTATTGTAATAATTATTGTTATTTTCAGAGTTTTACAAGGTAAAGAAATAAATTATAGAATCAAAGAAAGATTTGGTTTATCTACTATACGAAGACCTAGTGGGAAAATAATTTGGGTAAATGCATCTAGTATAGGAGAGTATCTAGCTACAATATCTTTAATTAAAAAAATTAGAAAAAAAAAACCAAATACTAAAATATTACTTACAACAAATACTAAAACATCTGCTTTACTTGCACAAAAAATTACTGATAAAAATATTATTCATCAATTTACCCCTCAAGATAACCCTTTAATTATAAAAAAATTTTTCAACTATTGGAGGCCATCATTAGTTTTATGGATGGAATCTGAATTATGGCCTATAATTTTAAATAAAATAAGTGGCTCTGGAATAAAATTAATCTTACTTAACGGAAGAATGTCAGATCAATCATTTAAAAACTGGAATTATTTTAAGTTATTTTTTAAAGAAGTAATTTCAAATTTTTCTCTTATTTTAACAATGTCAAAAATAGATCAGAAAAATTTTAAAAAACTCGGTGCAAAAAATTTAAATTATATAGGTAATTTAAAATTTTGTAATAATGAACAAATTTATGATAAAAATTTTGAAAAAAAAGCAAAAAAAATAATTTCAAATCGCCCAGTATGGCTAGCAGCATCAACTCATAATAAAGAAGAAAACTTTGTAGCAAATATTCATATAAAATTAAAAAATAAATTAAATTTAAAAAATTTATTAACTGTAATAGTTCCAAGAAATATTAAAAGGGCATCCAAAATTAAAAAAGAAATTAAATTAATAGTTCCTTCTACAAAATTATTTAAATCTCAAAATATCACAAAAAAAACTGAAATAATAATTGATGATTCAATAGGGCAATTAGAAATGTGGTACAAAAATATTAAAACTGTCTTTTTAGGAAAATCTATACCTCCAAAAGGAGGGCAAAATCCTATTGAGCCTGCAAAGAACGGTTGTGTTATTCTTTCTGGAAGAATGTCAAATTTTAAAGAAATTGAAAAAGAAATGATAATTAAAAAATGTATTTTACCTGTAAAAAATAATTCAGATCTGTATTTTAATATTGAAAAATGTTTTAGAAAAAATTTTTATACAAAAAAAATTAAAATTCGAGCAAAAAAATACGTTGAATCGAAATCTTTTATTTTAGATAAAACATTTAAAAAAATTGAAAAATATATAGTTTAATTATTACCTATTGAATAATAATAAAAACCGTTTTTTTCAATCTCTTTAGAATAAATATTTCTTAAATCTAAAATCATAGGTTTCTTCATAATTTTTTTAATTTTGAAAAGATTTAAATTCTTAAATTGGTTCCACTCTGTCACTATAACTAAAAGATTTGAATTTTTTGCAACCTCATATTCGTTACTACAAAATTCTATAGTTTTATTTAATTCTTTTTTTGCATTTTCCATAGCCTGTGGATCATAAACTTTTATTTTAGCTTTTGTCTTTGATAAATCTCTCACCAATTTTATTCCTGGGCTTTTCCTTATATCATCAGTATTTGGCTTAAAACTTATTCCTAAAATACCAATCTGAATATTATTAAATTTATTATTTAAAATTTTTTTAATTCTTTTTACTAAAAATTTAATTCTTAATTCATTTGCTTTATCTACTGCTTTTACAATTTTTAAATCAATAGAATTTTTTTTTCCTTGATAAATTAAAGATTTTACATCTTTTGGAAAACAAGAGCCACCATAGCCGGGTCCGGGATGTAAAAATTTAGGACCAATTCTTCCATCTAAACCAATTGCTTTTGCAACAGTTTCAACTTCAGCATCTATATTTTCGCAAAGATCTGCAATTTCATTTATAAAAGTTATTTTTGTAGCTAAAAAAGAATTATTTGCATATTTAATTACTTCTGCTGTTTCATTATTTGTAACTACATATGGTCTATTAAGAGGTTTATATATTTTTTTTAAAATTTTTTCTGCTTTTATAGTCCTGCAACCAATAATAACTTTATCTGGTCTTATAAAATCTTCTAATGCTGATCCTTCTCTCAAAAATTCTGGATTTGAAACAACATCAAATGATTTTAAAGAATTTTTTTTCTTTAATATATTCTCAATTCTTCTAGATGTCCCAACTGGAACCGTGGATTTGGAAACTATAACTGTATATCCTTTAATTTTATTAGAAATTTCTTTTGATACTTGATCTACAAATCTTAAATCACTTTCTCCATTTTTTTTTGGGGGTGTTCCAACGCATATAAATATAACGTCTGATTGGGCGATATTATCCAAATAATTATCAGTAAAATTTAATCTATTTCTCTTTAAATTTTTTCTTAAAAGATCTTCAAGATCTGGTTCGTAAAAAGGAACTCTACCAAATTTTAATTCTCTTAATTTTTCTTTATCTTTTTCAATACATGTAACATTAAACCCAAAATCAGCTAATCCGACTGCTTGAACTAGGCCAACATATCCCACTCCAATAATTGTAATTTGCATTGCTAATTAATTTAATGGTATTGAATAAGTTATAAGAAAAGTTTCAGTCCCTGGATTATTTTCATCTAAACTTGCATTTGATAAATGATGAACTTCTGCTCCAATTCTAGAACCATTTCTACTTCTATAAGCAATATCTAAACCAGATCTAAATTCAATTGGGTGCCCAAGTTCTTTACCATCTCCTCTTTCATATAGCCCAGGAGCAAAACTAGGTGTAACAACAATTTTATCAGTAAGATAAAGATCTATTCTAATTCCAGCATAAATATGAAATCCATGATCTGTATTAATTAATCCGCCTACCATAGGCTTAAATGGTCCATATCTTGTTCCGTGCCTATACTCAACATTAAACAAACCAGCTGTTTTAGCATCATTCCAATCCCAAATACCTGCACCAAAGGTAAGTAAATTTTTGTCATTTCTTTCACCAGCAATACTTAATGAATTAAAAAATAAAAAATAAAAGAAATAAATAATTAAAATTATTTTTTTTAACATAAACTTAAGCAGCACTCTTTAAAATTTTTTCAAGCTCTTTAGTGGCAGTTTCTTTATCTAATTTTTTCATTGCAGCTAATTCTCTTGCTAATCTATCCAAAGCTGATGCATAAATTTGCTTTTCACTAAAAGATGCTTCATCAAAAGAATCTTTTTTATACAAATCTTTTAAAACTTCTGCAATTGAAACCAAATTACCTGATAAAATTTTTGCCTCATATTCTTGAGCTCTTCTACTCCACATTGTTTTCTTTTTCTTTTTTGCTTTAGTTTTTAAAACTGCCATAGCATCTTTTAATCTATTTGCAGTACTTAATTTTCTTAAACCCAAATCTTTAATTTTTTCAACAGGAATTCTTAAAACTACCCTCTCATTAATTGATATGATAAGAACTTGAATACGTTTGCCATTAATAATTTCTTTTTTTATTGCTAAAATTTTTCCTGGTCCGTAGGAAGGATAAACAACGTAGTCACCTTTATTAAATTGATTTCTTTTTTTATTATCTTTAGGAGTTTTAGCCATTATTCTTCTGCCTTTCCAGGTTTTTCGCTAAAAAGTTCTTTTTTATCTTCTTGTTTAGCATATTTATCTTGTTCTTCTTTAGAAAAACTTTCCTTTTTTTTTGAAATATTAGGCCATGAATCTGAAAATTTTTTATTTATATCAACCCAATCTTTTGCTTCGTCATCAGTATCAGGAGTTATAGCTTCTACTGGACATTCTGGTTCACATACCCCACAATCTATACATTCATCTGGATGAATAACTAACATATTTTCTCCCTCATAAAAACAATCAACTGGGCATACTTCAACGCAATCAGTATATTTGCATTTAATACATTTTTGATTAACAACGTAAGGCATAAGGCAATATAAGTATTATATCATATATTATCATAATTTTGGGTATTTTCTTCATTACAAATCTGTTTTAAAACATAAGGTAAAATGCCTCCATTTGATAAATATTCAAGTTCTTTTTTACTGTCAATTCTTAATTTAAGCTTAATTATTTTTTTTTGCCCATTTTTATAATTTATATAACATTTTATGATTTTATTAGGTTTTAAATCATTATCTAAATCAACAAAATCAAACACTTCGTCACCTTTTATTTTAAGATTTTTTGCATTATCTTTACCCAAAAACTGTAATGGTAATATGCCCATACCTATCAAATTAGTTCTGTGAATTCTTTCAATTGTTTCAAATATAACTGCTTTAACTCCTAACAAACTAACGCCTTTAGCTGCCCAATCTCTTGATGAGCCTGTTCCGTATTCTTTACCAGCAATAATTATTGAAGGAACATTAATTTTTTTATATTTTTGTGATAACTGATACACAGAAGGTATATCCATATTAGAAAAAACACCTCTCATCATTATTTCATGATTACCTCTACGTGATCCGTAAGTATTAAAATCAAATATTTTGACATTCTTTTTTTGTAAATATTTTGAAGCAAGAGAGTCTGATTTTATTCTACCTGCTGGTGAAATATGATCTGTAGTAATAGAATCACCTAGTAATGCAATTAGTCTTGCATTTAAAATATTATTAATTTTCCTTTTTTCATTATTTATATTTTCAAAAAAAGGAGGCTTTTTTATATAGGTACTTTTTTTCGACCAATTATATAAATCAGATTTAACTAATTTACTTTTTTTATTCCAATAATTTTCACCCTTAAAAATTGTTGAATATCTTTTTTTAAAAATTCTTGGTGATAAAATTTTATCTAAAATTAAATTAATTTCTTTTTGATTAGGCCATATATCTTTTAAAAAAACTTTATTATTTTTTTTATCAATTCCTAAAGGTTCTTTATAAAAATTAATATTTATATTTCCAAAAATTGCAAAAGCTACTACAAGCGGTGGAGAAGCTAAATAATTTGCTTTTACTAAAGAATTAATTCTTCCTTCGAAATTTCTATTTCCAGATAGAACAGAGCATACGGTTAAGTTATTTTTTATAATTTTTTTTTCAAATTTATTTTCTAAAGGACCTGAATTTCCTATACATGTAGTACAACCATATCCAACTAAATTAAATCCTAAATAATCTAAATATTTTTGTAAATTTGCTTTTTTTAAATAATCAGTTACTACTTTACTTCCTGGAGCTAAAGAAGTTTTAACCCAAGGCTTAACTTTTAAACCTAATTTTAATGCATTTTTTGCTAGTAAAGCTGCTGCAACCATTAAAGTTGGATTAGAAGTATTGGTACAACTTGTAATTGCAGCAATGACAACACTCCCGTTATCTAATTTTGAATTATTTGTTTTTTTTAAATTATAATTATTTTTAAAATTATCTGTAATTTTTGATAATTTAATTAAATCTTGCGGTCTTTTTGGTCCGGCAACTGCACTTTCTATTTTATCTAATTCAAAATTTATAATTTTATTATATTTAATTTTATTATCATCCTTTTCTCTAAATAAATTTTGTAATTTCAAATATTTTTTAACTAAATTAATATGTTCATTGTTTCTAGCTGTTAATTTTAAATAATCAATTGTAACATTATCAACTGGGAAAAAACCGCATGTAGCACCATATTCCGGAGCCATATTTGATATTGTTGCTCTATCAGGCAAAGATAGATTTTTAACGCCTTCGCCAAAAAATTCTATAAACTTTCCAACTACATTTTTCTTTCTTAATAGATTTGTTAAACTTAAAACTAAATCAGTTGCTGTGACTCCTTCTTTTAATTTTTTCTTTAAATTCACACCTATAACATTAGGAACATTTATTGGTATTGGCTGATTTAACATAGCTGCTTCTGCTTCTATACCACCTACACCCCAACCTAAAACACCTAATGAATTAATCATAGTAGTGTGGCTATCAGTTCCAACTAAAGTATCAGGATAAATATATAAATCTTTATTAATTAATTTTGTACTTACAACTTTAGCTAAGTATTCTAAATTTACTTGATGGCAGATACCATTTCCTGGGGGTATAACTTTAAAATTTTTAAATGAAGCCTGACTCCATTTTAAAAAATTATATCTTTCTGAATTTTCTTTAAATTCTCTTTTAACATTTAAATTTAATGCATTTTTACTACCATAAAAATTTACATTAATTGAATGATCAATAACCAAATCTACGGGTACTAAAGGGTTAATTTTTTTAGTATTTTTTCCCATTTTATACATTTTATCTCTCATTGCTGCTAAATCAGCTATAGCCGGTATTCCAGTAAAATCTTGCATTAATATTCTTGAAGGATTAAAAAATATTTCTGATGAAATAGTATTATTAATCAAATTTTTAATTTGTTTGATATTTTCACTATTATTTTGATTTCTTAATAAATTTTCTAAAAGAATTTTAATTGTAAATGGTAAATTCTTAATTTTAATACCATTCTTTTTTTCAAAATCCTTTAAACTATAATAATTGTAAACTTTGTTATTTAATTTAAATTTTTTTTTAATATTTAAATTCATAGAATTTGTTTATTGATTACAATATAAAACTTAATTAAATAAAATTAATGTCTTTTTTTGAAATAAAAAACATTTCCTGTATTAGAGGCAACAAATTATTATTTAAAAACCTTAATTTCAAGCTTAAAAATCAAGAACTTCTTGTTATTAAAGGTGCCAATGGTTCAGGTAAAACCACTTTATTAAAAATTTTAAGTGGATTATTAAAACCTTTATCAGGATCTATTATATTTGATAAAAAAAATATAAATACTTCAAAAGATGAATATTTAAAACTTTTTGAATATATAGGCCATGAAAATGCTATAAAAAATGCTTTAACAGTAAGAGAAAATTTAAATTTTTATCTCAAAATTAAAAAAAATTTGAAAAAAGAAAACTTTAAAAATGCTATAAAAATTTTTAATTTAAAACATTTATTAGATATTAAAATTGAAAACTTATCATCAGGAGAAAAAAGAAGAGTTTCACTTTCTAGATTAATATTATCCAATAGTAAAATTTGGTTTTTAGATGAGCCAACTAATAGCTTAGATAAAAAAAATACTTTAATTTTTTTTAAAATATTAAATCAACATTTAAAATCAAATGGCATAGCTGTAATTGCAAGCCATGATGAAATAAATATAAAAAATAAAAATATCGATTTAACAATAAATTAATTTTAAAATATGTTAGATTTTTTTAATTTAATAATTTCAGATATAAAGATTTCGTTAAGGAAAAAAAACGAAAGTATAATTTCAATTCTATTTTTTATATTTTCAATTTTGATTTTACCTATAATATTTCAAGGTGATCAAATTATAATCAAAAAATTCTTGATTGGAATTATTTGGTTTCTAACTCTATTAACAATAATTTTTTCAGTAGAAAAACTTTTTGAGCAAGATTATGAAGACGGAATATTAGATCAAATTTATTTATCAGGAATTCCTTTAGAAACAATTTTTTTAGCTAAATCTTTAACTATCTGGATTATTACATGTCTCCCAATAATAATTTTATCTCCTTTACTTGTTTTACTTTTTAATTTACAAGCCGACAAATTAATAAATATATTTATTGCTCTTTTAATTGGAACGCCAATTTTATGTATGATAGGAACTGTAACTTCCGCTTTAGTGCTAGGATTCAATAAAGGAAGCTCAATTATATCTTTAATAACGTTACCACTTTATATTCCAGTTTTAATTTTTGGTATAGAAGCTTCAAACTCAGAAATTATTTTAAATGAGATTAGTCAAGAATTTAAAATTTTAATTGGGTATCTATTAATTGTAATTGCCGTTTCACCATGGATAGGAGGCCTTGCTTTAAGGTTAAAATACAGATAATGAAAACTGCTATAATTCATTCTTATAATGGTATGGGAGATTTGATTTGGCATTTACCATATATACATGCTATCGCAAGACAAACCGATGAAAAAAAAGTTATTTTATTCTCAAAAAAAACAACTAATGCACAAGAATTATTAAGCGCAGATCCTTTTATAGAAAAAATAATAGATCTCGATGATACAAGAGGTTTTTTTACAAATATTTTTAGTTTTTTTAAAATTTCAAAATCTTTAAAAAAAAATAGTGTAAAAAAAATATGGATTTTTCATGAAAGTGTAAAATATGCTTTATCTGCTTTTTACGCAGGAACAAAGGAAATTTTAGGATATGAATATGGTTTACAAAGAATATTTTTAACAAAAAAAAATATTATGCCTAAAAATTCAAAAGTTGAGAGACCATTTAAAAAAGCAAATATTTTTTTAAAATCACATAAAATAAAAAATAATCAAATTAAACCTAAATTTTTTATAGAAAAAAAATCTTTATTAAAAATTAAAAAAAAATATAAAAAAATTAATTCTCCATGGATTGTTATATCGTCAACAAATAAAGCAGATTTTAAAAAATGGCCTGATGAAAGATTTTCTAAATTAATAAATTTTATATCAAAATCATTTAATGGAACAATATTTATAATTGGTGCACCAAACGAAAAAAAATTTGTAAATCAAATTACTTATAATTTAAATAATAAAAAAAATATTGTTACTTCCTGCGTTTCGTTACATGAAAACGCTGCTATAATCAAAAACAGTTCACTTTTTATAGGATTAGATTCTGGTGCATATAATTTGTCAGCATTAATTGGGATACCTTCATATGGTATAATGGGAGCTTCTCCACCTTTAAAACATCTAAAAACTTATAAAGCAATAGTCCCTCCAACAGGTGAAATAAAAAGTATTGTGGATGCAGATAAAATTCCTGAAGAAAAAGGTATGAAAAGTATAAGCGCTAAATATGCTTTTGATTGTATAAAAAAAGAAACTAATTTATTTTAATAAAATTTATTTTTTTTTATGAAAAATTTTAAAATATTTAAATATGCTAATCCTGCGAGATTTTTAAATTTATGTGAAAAAACATTTATTTATCTAGTTTTTTTAATGATAGCTTTTCTATCTTTTGGTCTATACCAAGGATTTTTTAATTCTCCAGAAGATTACCAACAAGGAAATTTAGTAAGAATAATGTATGTTCATGTTCCTTCCGCATGGATGGCTTTAATGATTTATTCATCGATTGCTGTTGCTAGTTGTATATATCTAATTAACAAACATTTGCTTGCAAATATTTTTTGTAAATCAGCTTCTTTAATAGGGGCTAGTTTTACTTTAATTGCATTAGTTACTGGATCAATTTGGGGAAAACCTACCTGGGGCACTTGGTGGGTTTGGGATGCAAGAATAACTTCAATGTTAGTTTTATTTTTTTTATATCTAGGGCACATGACTATTTTTAATTTCTCTGAAAATATCACAAAATCAGGGCAAGCTGCTGCTTTATTAGCTATACTTGGCTTTGTAAATATACCAATTATTAAATTTTCAGTTGACTGGTGGAATACATTACATCAACCAGCAAGTGTAATTAAATTAACTGGACCAACTATACATTTTAGCATGTTAACTCCTTTATTAATAACTGCTCTAGGTTTCTTCTTTTATTTCTTAGTAGTATTGATAATTAGAATGAGATCTGAGATTACAAATGAGAAAATTAATAACTTAAGTTTTACAGAATGATAAATAATTTATTTTATATAATCTCGGCTAGTTCATTTACATTTGTAATAATGTTTTTATTAATTTTTATTTCTTTTAATTCATTAAAAAAAAAAGAAAAAATTTTTGAAAAAATTTCAAAAAATAGAAAAAACAAATAAATATTACAATGACCCCCAAAAAAAAACGCTTTTATCTACTTTTTTCAGCTTTTACTTTTTTCTGCTTTGTTATAGGAATAATTTTAATTGTTTTACAAGATAACATATTATTTTTTTACACTCCTTCAGAAATTTTACAAAAAAATCTAAAAGAAAATGAAAAAGTAAGACTTGGAGGTTTAGTTGAAGAAAATAGTGTTGAAAGAAACAATATAAAAATTAATTTTGTTATTACTGATTTAAAAAAAAATATAAAAGTAAGCTATGAAGGTATTTTACCTGACTTATTTAGAGAAGGACAAGGTGTGATAGTTAAAGGTTTTTTAAAAAATAATATTTTTACTGCTACAGAAGTACTTGCTAAACATGATGAAAATTACATGCCGCCAGAAATAAAAAAAAAATTAGAAAATTAAAATAAATTTATATGACAGCAATAATTGGAAATTTAGCATTAATATTTGCAACATTAATTAGCTGTTATCAATTTTTAAATTTAAGAAATATAAATAAAAAAAGATTTCTGAATCCTGATAGAGCAATCACACTTCAATTCTTTTTTATTTTAGTAGCGTTTTTTACTTTAATGTTCGCTTATGTCGTTTCTGATTTTTCTTTATTAAATGTATATCAAAATTCACATTCAGCTAAGCCTCTTTTATATAAAATTACAGGAGTATGGGGAAATCATGAAGGTTCTATGTTACTTTGGGTATTAGTTTTAGTTTTTTTTGGTTTCTTAATTTCAAAATTTGATAAAAGATTAGATCTTCAATACAAAACTTTAACTCTTTCATTTCAATCACTTATTACCTTTATTTTTTTATTATTCATTTTGCTAACTTCAAATCCATTTATAATAATTTTACCTGTACCAATAAATGGCGAAGATCTAAATCCTTTACTTCAGGACCCTGGTTTAGCTTTTCACCCTCCAACTTTATACATTGGCTATGTTGGACTTTCAATTGTATTTTCTTTTACATTAGCAAGATTTTATAAAGGTAATTTTGATAGTACATGGGCAAAATTAATTAAGCCTTGGGTATTATTATCTTGGTCCTTCTTAACATTAGGTATTTCTTTAGGAAGTTGGTGGGCATATTATGAATTGGGATGGGGAGGTTTTTGGTTTTGGGATCCTGTCGAGAATGCATCTTTAATGCCATGGCTTTGTGCAACCGCACTTCTTCATTCAACGTTAGTTTTAGAAAAAAGAAATGCCTTAAAGAAATGGACAATACTTCTTGCATTTTTAAGTTTCAGTTTCAGCTTAATCGGGACTTTTTTAGTAAGATCGGGAATAATTACATCTGTTCATGCTTTTGCTACTGATCCAACAAGAGGAGTTTTTATACTAATAATATGTGCTTTTTTTATTTTTAGTTCTTTAATTCTATTAACAAAAAAAGCTAATTCTATTAAAGAAGAAAAATTAGTTACACCAATTTCTAAAGAAGGAACAATTGTTTTTAATAATTTATTAATGATAGCTTTGCTATTAACTATTTTTATAGGAACAATCTATCCTATTTTTCTAGAAATTTTTACTGGTGAACAAATTTCTGTTGGTCCTCCTTATTTTAATCTTACAACCACATTAATAATGGCACCTGCAATAATTGTTATGTCTTTTGCTCCAATTCTGAATTGGAAAAAAGATGACTTACTTGGACTAATTTCAAGATTAAAAATAATTCTTTTTTTAAGTTTATTAGTTACCTTAATTTCATTTTATATTAAATACCAAGGACCAATTATTGCTTTAGTAGGAATATTTTTATCAGCATGGCTTTTTTTTGGGACATTAATTAATTTCCTTGAAAGAACAAATTATTTAAAAAAAATAAAATTTTTAAATAATCAATACTTAGGAATGATAATAGCTCATTTTGGAGTAGCTATTTTTATAGCCGGAGTAACAGGATCAACATTATGGAAAATTGAAAAAATCGAAACTCTAAAAGTAGGAGAAAAAATTTTATTAAATAATTATTCGTTAAATTTTGATAAAATAAAAAAAATTAGAGGAAAAAATTATATAGGTCATGAAGCAGAATTTAATTTATATAAAAAAAATAAGTTTATTAAAACTTTAAAACCTCAAAAAAGATTTTATCCCGTACAAGAATTTCCAACTACTGAAGCTGCTATTTATTCAAGAGGTTTATCAGATATATATATAGCTATGAGTGAACCGGTTGAAGACTCGTGGTTATTTAGATTTCATTATAGCCCTTTAACGCCTTGGATTTGGATCGGATCTATTATGGCTTTTATAGGTGGAATTTTTAGTTTTTCTCATAGAATGTTTAGAAGAAAATGAATTATATATTTTTAATAATCACAACTACATTTATCTTTATTTGTTTTTTTTTTGGATTAAAAAAAGAAGATAAAAATTTAAATTCTCCACTTTTAAATAAATCAGTGCCTGAAATTAATTTAATTACCTTAAAAAGTGAAAATTTAAATAAAGATGATTTTAAAAATGAAATTCTTTTAGTAAATTTTTTTGCTAGTTGGTGCGTGCCTTGTATTGTTGAACATGATTTTTTATTAAAGTTAAAAAAACAACAACCTATAAAAATATATGGAATTAATTATAAAGATGATGTCAAAAATTTAGAAATATGGTTAAAAAAATTAGGAAATCCTTATTCTAAAATTGGAATTGACGATACAGGAATAACTGGAATTAATTGGGGTGTAAATGGGATACCTGAAAGTTTTTTAATTGATAAGGATGGAATTATAAAACATAAAATTAATGGCATTATTGATGATAAACAAATCAAAATTCTTATAACAAAAATAAAAAGTTTAGAAAAATGAAAAAAATTATAATTTTAATTATTATATTTTTGTTCCCTCAAAATGTATTTGCAGATGAAAATATTGAAAAAAAAGCAAGAGAAATTAATAAAAAAATTCGTTGTGTTGTATGTCAAAGTCAAAGCATAGATGACTCTGATTCAATTTTAGCTAGAGACTTAAGATTATTAATAAAAGAAAAATTAAAAGAAGGTAAAAATGAAAAAGAAATTACTAAATATTTAGAAGAAAGATATGGAGAGTTTATTTTGCTTAAACCAAAATTTAACTCTAAAACATATTTTCTTTGGTTAGCCCCTTTATTTATTATCTTATTTGGTTTTTTTTTAATAAAAAAAATTTTTAGAAAATATTAATTTTTTTTTATATATTTTAAATGATTTATTAATTCTTTAGTTTTTTTACCAATTAAAAACTTCTTATTTAAAATTTGTTTAACTGGCCAAATTCCAAAAATAGAATTACATATAAAAATTTCATCAAAGTTTAAAAGTTCTTTTAACTTTATATTTTTTTCTTTATATCTTTCCTTTTTTTTTTTTAATATTTTCAATATTACATTTCTTATTACACCTTCTATTCCTGATAATTTTACTAAAGGTGTATAAAAAATATTTTTTTTAACTCCAAAAACATTGCTTGTTGTTCCTTCAATTACATAATCATTAAAATCTAACATTAGAGATTCTGAAATACTTTTTTTTTGCCATTCCGATCTAGCAATAATTTGTTCCAATCTATTTAAATGCTTAATCTTTGATAAGTAAGGTTGAGTTGAAATTCTTGTTTTACAAACTCCCATTATTATTCCTTTTTCCAAATTTTTTTCAGGATAATTTGGCCAATCGTAAACACCCATAATTCTTGTAGGATTTGCCTTTTTTGGCGGATTATATCCTCTTCCTCCTTCTCCTCTTGAAATAATTATTTTTAAAACAAATTTTTTCTTTTTTATTTTTTCTAAAAATTTAAAAATTTCATTTCTTAAAAATAATTCTGATGGACATCTTATTTTTAAAATTTTACAACCTTTATTCAATCTATGATAATGCTCTTTCCAGAACTCTAATAAATTTTCTTTGACAGCTATAGTTTCAAATACCCCGTCTCCATATTGAACTGCTCTGTCTTTTATATTAATTTTATTTGTTAATTTTCCGTTTATTTGAAACATTTAATTATATCAGTGCATTTATCATACCTTTTGCTTTTGCTCTTGCTTCTTCAAGCTCTCTTTTTGGAATTGAATCAGCCACGATACCTCCGCCAGCTCTTATTGAAACATTATTTTCATCTTTAACAATAGTTCTTATTAAAATATTTAAATCCATACTTCCATCATTATTTATATACCCTATTGAACCAGTATAAGGACCTCTTCCTGTTTTCTCAATTTCACTTAATATTTCCATACATCTAACTTTTGGACATCCAGTAATTGTCCCTCCAGGAAATACAGCTTCAATTATTTTTCCTGGCGTAGCATCTTTCCTTATTTTTCCAGTAACATTAGAAACTATATGATGAACGTGCGCATAAGATTCCACAATCATTAATTCATTTACTTTTACTGACCCTTTAATTGTTACCTTTGATAAATCATTTCTTTCTAAATCTACAAGCATTATGTGTTCGGCTCTTTCTTTTTTATTATTTAAAAGATCTTGAGATAAAGCTACATCGTATATTCCGCTACCTCCTCTAGCTCTTGTGCCTGCTATAGGTCTAGTTTCTATATGATCATTTTTAACCATTACTAATCTTTCAGGTGAAGAACTTATAATTGCCTTTTTTTCAAAAGTTACAAGGCCTGAAAAAGGTGAAGGATTGGTATTTTTTAATTTAGAAAAAATATCAATAGCAGAATATTTTTTATTAATTTTTCCATGCCATTCTCTAGATAAATTTACTTGGAAGACATCTCCGGCTTTAATATATTTTAAAATTTTATTTATATTTTTTATGTGATTGTTTGGTGAATCTTCTATTAATGAATTAGACAAAATTTTTTTATTAATTTTTTTTTCTTTTAATAAAGATTTTTTTTTATCTAGTAATAGTTTGATATCTTTTTCAATTTTACTTATTAAATTTTTATATTTTTTTTCACAAATAATAAACGTTTCATTATTAAAATTGTCCTTAATTATTGCAGCTGGTATTCTGGTAGCAAAAGCAACTGGAAAATTATATCTATGCTTATTACAAACTATTTTATTCTCAATTTGAGAAACTAGCTCATAACCAAGATAAACAAACCACCCTCCAGAAAATGGAAAAAAACTTTCATTTTTATTAATTTTTTTTTTTTCTTTAATCCATTCATTATCAAATTCTTTTAAAAAATTTTTCTTTTTAATATCTTTAAAATCCAAAACAATTTGTTTTTGAGGGAAAGAAAATAAAACATCATAACGACACAAAAGATTCCCTTTAGCTGAACTTTGCAATAAATAAGGATACCTTTTAGGATTTAGTCGCAAAATACCTAAAATATCTCCGAAATAATTTATTTTCTTTGTAACTAAATTTTTTTGATTTTGAAAATTATTGTATTCCAATAGTTATGACTTAAAAACGATAGCCGTATCTAATACCAAATTCATCCATGCCTTGATTTTTATTATCTAACATACTGCCGTGAGAAACATGGCTAAACATTAATGAAATTGTATCTTGTCCATAAAAGTTCCAACCTATTTCAATTGCTCCTCTATGAAGCCATTTAGAGCCAAATTGAATTTTTTTATCTCCTGTTGGTTCTTGCCCTTTTGGTAGTTTTGACAAGCCATTCGTCCATGCAATCCCAGTTGTTCCTGCAACAAACCAATTTTTAGATATGTTAGCATCCCAAGTGATTCCACCATAATATAAACTACTTCCACCAGTAGATGTTTGTGTAAGACCTAATATTGGTTTTGGTGACCAAACTTTATCCAAAAAACTAGGAGAATTAAACATTAATTCAAAATTATAATCAGGGCCAAAACCTTCTCTATTTTTTCCAAACCAACCTCTATCATGGGCTAAAATTCCTTGTTTTAATTCATATAACCCCATAAAATTTTTAGCAGTTTTGCCTTCGAAAGCCTTGATTTTATTAGGAAAAAACAGGATTAAAGCGCTTATAACATATATAAATACTTTATGCATAAATTTATCTAAATAAAATAAACTATTTTTTCAATAATTACAAAACATTAGATGTTGTATTTTTGCAACAATATATATAATTTTATACAAAAGGGTTGTAGATTAGCAAATATTTCATAAAATCTATATATTAAGTATTATTTAATGAAGGGATATAAAATGAAAAATATATTAAAATATTCAACGATAATTGGTACAGCAATGGCACTGTCATATACAGTAGCAAGCGCTGATACTGGTGGCTATGTCCGTATTAAAGGAATGGAAAGTCATTTCGGAAAACTCGGATTTAATCAATTAGGTTGTACAAGAACAGGTGGTGCAACTCATAACTCAAAAACAACTAACTGTAAATTTGCTGATGAGTTTAATGATAATCTTCAACCTGGTCTTAATCAACAAGGTAAGAAAAAAGAAAATACTTTACATTGGGCACAAGACGATGGAGAAGGTCTTGTTGCTGGAGCTGACTTTGGTTTCTTCAGACTTGAAGTAGAAGGAACTTATCAAGATGGTAAAGCTAAATCATGGAGAGGACATACAGCAACTGGTGGAACAGTTTATCAAGCAAGAATTTTTGCTAATGTTGTTGCAGAACCATTTGACCTATTAGAAATACTAGGTGAATATGGTGGTGTCGATGCTTTAGTTAGATACAATCCTGCTCACTACGGAATTAGTCCATATGCTATGTATGGATACGGAGTGATGGGTGGTCTTTTAACTAATTTAGCGTATACACGTGAAGGTTCAGCCGTTGAAGTAGGTAGAACAGCAGATGCAACTGAAGATGGTGCATTCGCTGGTGGAGCAACTGCTGCTGTTAACGTTGGAGCTGGTGTAAATATCGGTCTTGATAAATTAGCTAGAACTTTTAGTGATCTTTCTGGATCAACTCTACCGGAATACTTTAAATTACCTATAGAGTTTTCAGTAGGATATCACTGGCAAGTTGGCCTAGATGAGCTACTTTTTGAATCCTTAGATGAAGATCTTGGAATTCAAGACGGCGGTATTACTTACTCCGTTGGACTTAAATGGTAATCTCTTCTAAATAAACTTTTAGAAATTATATTTTTCATTTTAAAGGCCTCGCTTTGCGGGGTCTTTTTTTTT
>CEUZ01105199.1_pt1 | contig 24021 bp, 23 predicted proteins | sample 361511 | NCBI WGS metagenome assembly CEUZ01 (sample SAMEA2622822, study PRJEB7988) | marine metagenome | biome: marine biome (ENVO:00000447); feature: surface water layer (ENVO:00002042); material: "saline water (ENVO:00002010), including plankton (ENVO:xxxxxxxx)" | depth 5 m | reverse complement strand
GCAACTAAAGAAGTTAATTGTTTTATATATTTAAACATTATTCTTCCCTTTTCATTTATTTGTTAACAAATAATTCAAAATTAAATTTGAATTATCTAATTATCTATTTAATTAAATTTTCTATCAATGAAAATTTTTACAAATCTACATGTAGACGTAAAATAATTTATTAATCTAAATATTGATAAAAAAAACTACCTCAGATTGTAAGAAGTGGCGCGCTCTCCAGGATTCGAACCTGGGACCCTTCGTTTAGAAAACGAATGCTCTATCCAACTGAGCTAAGAGCGCTTAATTAAATAAATAAATATTTATAATACTAAATTAATTTTTAAAAAGATATTTTTTTAAAATTATAAAGATTGTTAGTAATTCAACTCTGCCGATTATCATAAAAAAAATTAGATAAATCTTACTGTTTGCATGAAAATCACTAAAATTAAAATTAGATAATCCAAACATTGAGGAATTAACAGTATTCATGATAGTTAAAATAGAGAGTTTAAATGAATTTTCAAAAGAAATATCAGAAAGAGTTAAAAGTATAGATAATAAAGATAAAGAAATTATAAAAATCAAAACAGATAAGAAATATTTACTTACATCTTCATCTCTGAAATTTATATTAAAAAAAGGGTTTTTATTAAGAAAAACATTTCTTGGTTTTGCGTGTGAAATTAAATTATTTATAGAAAACTTAAACAAAATCAAAATTTTTAAAAATCTTATTCCAGAACTTGTTGAAAAAAAAGATCCACCTATTATTACAAGTATCAAAAAAATAAAAGATAAGTTATTAGAAGTCTTATCTAAGGAAAAGCCAAAGTTTGAAATGCTACTTATTATTGCGAATAATACTGAACTAAAATTATTTTCAAAATTGAAAAAAATGAAAAAAATTAATACAAGAAATAAAAGATATATTAATAGGTAAAAATCTTCTTGGAAAAAATTTATATTTTTTTTGTGAAAAAAGAAAAGATTATAAACTAAAAAAATACTAAAAAATGAAATTAACATTAGGGTTGAAAATATAATTTCTTTTAGATTTGTATTAATAATAGAAGAAAGCTCATTTACAGGTATAAAGCCGCCTGAGGAAATTAAAGACATCGAAAGATTAAATGAATTAAAGGTTCTAAAATCAAAAAGTTTTAGAATAATGAAGATAATTATTGTTAAACCTAGATAAATTATTAATATTTTAGATGATTGTTTAAAAGTCTCTAAAATATTTAAAGATAAGAAGTTTGTTAACGATTTTTTTATATTTTCATCAAATATATCTATTAATAGTATTATTGAAAAAAGAAAATATAATCCACCAATCCATTGTGATGAGGATCTCCATAAAACAAGGCTTTCATCTAAATGTTTAATATTTTCAAATATTGTAAAACCTGTAGAAGTAAATCCAGATATAGCTTCAAAGTAGGAATTTAAAAATGAAATATTGTAAATGCTGGTATAGAAAGGGACAGCCAATATTATTGGTAACAAAATATATCCAGCCAGTACTGTTAAAATTTTTTGGTATACCGATATTTTATCTTTATTTTTTTTTACTAAAAAAAATGAAAAACCAAATATCAGAGATAAAATGAGAGAATAAATATAACAGTTTAAATTAAGATAAATATTGAAATAATAGGAATAGATAATATTAAAAAAAGATAAGACTGAAATAATTAAGGAAAAGAAACTTAAATAAAATAAACTAAATCTACTCATTAAATTTAGATGGAACTTATCCTAAACATATTCTCAACGGTTTGAAGCTGATCTCTTTTTGCTAGAAAAACAACGACATCCTCTTTTTGAAAGATAAAATTTGATCTTGGAATAATTATTTCTTTATTTCTTAAAATAGCTCCAATTCTAATTTCTTCAGGTAAATTTGAATTTTTTAATTCCTTATTTATTAATTCTGATGTTTCAATAATTTCTGCTTCAATAACTTCATATTCTCCATTTAATATACTGTAGGCAGTTTCTATTGTTCCCTTGTGGACATGCTTTAATATACTAGAAACAGTATTCATTCGAGGATCTATTAAATCATCTATTTTTAAAGATGATTGTAATAAAGAATAATTTGGTTTGTTGATCAAAGCCATAGTTCTTTTTTCTTTTGTAAACTTTTCAACTAGGACACTTACCATTAAATTATCTTCATCATCATTAGTTAATGCTAAAACCGTTTCAACTTCTTCAAGATTAGCCTCATTTAAAACTTCCTCATCTAACCCGTTGCCATTTATGATAATTGAATTATTTAATTCTTTGGCAATATATTCAGCCCTTAATTTATCTTTTTCAATTATTTTTATTCTTGCTGAGTCAAAAGTTTCCTCAATATTTTTTGCTAAGTTGAAGCCAATATTTCCACCACCGATAATCAATATTTTGTTTGAAATTTTCTCATTATGACCAAATGCAGATAAAGTTAATTGTAATTGAGAAGAATTGATTATCACATACGCTTTATCATTTACTTTTACTACATCATTTTTTTTCAATATCGTAAATTTCTCATTTCTAATTACGCCTAAAATATTAGCGTTTAAATCTGGAAATTTTTTAGTTAGATCGTTTAATTTTGTATTAATTAAAGGACAATCTTTATTAATCGAAATTTCTAGAAGTTTGATCTTGTTATTAGCAAAAGGAACGTTATCTAAAGCTCCGGGTGCTTCAAGTTTTCTTTGTATCGATTTAGCTATTTCGATTTCAGGAGAAATTATTACGTCAATAGGTAAATTTTCTTTTCCATAAACTTTTGAGAATTTAGGGTTTAAATAATCTTGAGATCTAATTCTTGCTATTTTTTTCGGTATTTTAAATACAGTGTAAGCTATTTGACATATTAGCATATTTATTTCGTCATTTCTTGTTACTGCAATTATCATATCTGCATCATCAGCCTCAGCTTTTTCCAATATTGATGGATATGTAGCTTTACCAACAATGCCCTTTACATCTAAAGAGTCATTAATTTTTTGTATATCATCACTTGATTGATCAATAACAGTTATAGAGTGATTTTGCTCTGATAATAATTTTGCTATTGTAAATCCAACTCTACCAGCACCACAAATGATTATATTCATCTAATTAAGACCTTTTACACCTAAGCCTTTAAGTTTTCTGTGTAAGGCTGACCTTTCCATGCCAACAAATTTTGCTGTTTTTGAAATATTGCCACCAAATTTCTTTAATTGAGTTGTTAAATACTCTTTTTCAAAGCTTTCTCTGGCTTCTTTTAAAGGTACAGACATTGTATTTTGAATATCATCTAAATTATCACCATTATCTTTTAGAGACTCTTTAATTATAGTTGAAATTTTTTCTGGATTTGATGGTGATAAAATAGCTATTCTTTCAATTAAGTTTCTTAGTTCTCTAACATTGCCAGGCCATGAATAATTTATTAAGTATTTGTTATTATGATCAATATCTAATTTTTTAACATTGTAATTTTCTGATATTTTTTTTGAAAAATATTCAATCAATAAAGGAATATCGGAAGTTCTTTTTACCAATGGTTCTATATCTATTTGAAAAACATTAAGTCGGTGAAACAAATCCTCACGAAAGTTTCCTAATTTAATTTGATTTTTGATATCTTGACTTGAAGAGCAAATAATTCTCACATCAACTTTGACATCATGATCACCATTTATTCGCTTAAATTTTTGATCCGTAAGGACTCTTAAAATTTTTGATTGTGTTTCTAATGGTATTTCAGATACTTCATCTATTAATAAAATTCCACCAGAAGCTTTTTCTAACGCACCATAAGATATAGCTCCATTATCTTTTTCTTCTCCAAAAAGTTCTAATTCATATTTTTTAGCATCTAGTAATGCACCATTTAAAATTACAAAAGGGCCTTTAATTCTTTTTGAAAGTTTGTGAATTTTTCGTGCAATTAATTCTTTACCTGAACCGGTTGGTCCATTGATAAATATTCTTGTTTCTGTTTGTGAAATCTTTGAAATTTGTTCTTTAATCTTTTCTGTATTTTGACTATTTCCTACAAGTTCAAAAGAATGGAAAAGTTTAGTTTCAAGTTCTTTATTTTGATTTCTAAGTTTATGATTTTCAACTGCTCGAAAAATAAAATTCATCAATCTATCATGATCAAAGGGTTTTTGAATAAATTCAAATGCTCCTTTTTTTAATGAATTGACTGCCATTTCTATATTTGCATGACCTGAAATTATAATGACTGGTACATCTTTATTTTTTTTTTTTATATGTGCTAACAACTCGATTCCATCATTATCTCCTTTATCTAATTTTACATCTATTATAGCAACGTCTGGTAGCTTTTTATCAATTTCGTTTAAAGCTTGATTGTAGTTTGCAGCGACTCTGGTTTTATAACCAGCATCACTGATTAAATCATTTAAGATATTTCTAATATCTGAGTTATCATCAATAATTAATATTTCAGTTGCCATTTTTATTAAATTCTATAATTATTTTTGCTCCAATATTTTTCTTTTCAAAGTTAATTGTTCCGTTGTGGTCATAAATTATCTTATTAACTATAGACAAACCTAATCCACTTCCTTTTGACTTCGTAGTATAATAAGGTTTTAGAATATTTTTTAAATCTTTTTCAGAAACACCTGTTCCGTTATCATTAATTATGATTTCTATATAATCACTTTTGTTTATAATTTCTATATCAATTTTTTTAGTAAAATCACCATTTTTTAATACTTTTTCTTGAATACTTTCAATTGAATTTTTTATTAAATTAAATATTACCCTGGAAATTTGTTCTCCATCACATAATAAATCAATATTAGTTTTTTTACTTTCAAAGTTTATTTGAATAGACTGATCTATTTCTTTTAAGAGATTAATATTTTGATTTACTATTTTTACAAGATTGTTTTTTTTAAAAGAAGGTTTTGGCATTCTAGCAAAATCGGAAAATTCATTTACTAAATTTTCAATTTGTTTTATTTGTTTGTTAATTGTTTTTAGGTATTCATTAAAATTATTTTGTTTTGATGTCTCAATCTCTTGCATATACTTACTTTTAAGTCTATCAATGGTTAACTGTATTGGAGTTAATGGATTTTTAATTTCATGGGCTAATTTTCTAGCAACATTTTCCCATGCTTCGTGACGTTCGCTTAAAATCAATTTTTCTTGTTGATTTTTCAATTTGTCGATCATGAGATTAAAATTTTTATTTAAAGTCTCAAACTCTTTATCGGTTTTAATAATTGGCACTTTTGATTCAAGATTACCTTTTCCAATTTTGTTTGAGGCAGAAATTAAATTACCTATTGAGGTAAAAAATCTCGATGAAAATCTAATCGCAATAGAAATTGAAAGAAATAATAAGAGAGTAACAACAACTAAATATATTAGAATAAATGAAATTTTTATGCCGGTAGTTCTGTCCTCAACAGTATAATAAAAATTTAAAGCTTCTTCAGACTCTCTTAAATAGCTAGAAATCTCTTCATCTAAAAATTTAACAACATATATATATGTATCGATATAGTTAGTTAATTTTAGAATTGCAGCAGATCTATTTTCAAATGCATTTATAATTTTTAGAGATCTTTCCTCAGCAAAAACCATTTCAAGTGCTTTTTCAGAAGGTTTTTTAAAATTCTTAAAATCATCTAAAGATGATGTAATTAAATTACCTTGGCTATCAATAAGATGTATCTCGTCTACGTCTCTAATTATTTTTTGTGTTTTTAAAATATTCTTAAATCTAATTGGATTATCATAAAAAATATCAATACTTTTGTTTAAATCGTAACCAATTAATACAATATCCGATTCAATCTTATTTCTTAAATCTTCAACGTAATTTTTTGCAATCTCGTATGAGTTATTAACTGCTGTAGTAATTTTTTTATCAAAGTATTTGTCTAAAGCAAAAGAAAATAAAAATAGTGAGAAAACAGCAATCAAAATGGATGGTATTAAAGTAAAAAATGAAAAAAATGTAATATATTTTAAATTTGCACTAGATCCTTTTAGATTATGATCATCTTTAAGAGAATTTTTAATTTCTAAATAAATTACAATAAAAAAGAATATTAGAAGAAAAATGTTGATAATAAGTAATATTTGAAGATTTTGTTGATTTAAATCTATAAAACTTTTGTCTATAAATGTTAAAAACGTAAAAAAACCAATGCATAATGTTACAAGAAATATGAAAACAATAAAAATATTCTTTTTGATAAAATTTTTCATTATGTAATAAATAAAATAATTATATATTTTTTAAAATGAACAACTGTTTTATAATACTTGCAGCTGGAGAAAGTAAAAGATTTAATTCTAATATTCCCAAATCTTACCAAGTTTATAAGGGAAAACCTGTTATCTATCACTCAATTGATAAAGCATTAAAATGTGAAAAAATCAGAAAAATAGTAGTTGTGACTAATAAAAAACACAATAAGTTTTTAAGAAAAATCAAAAACTCAAAAATTAAATACATTTATGGGGGTACAACTAGAGCAATTTCGTCATTAATTGCACTTAAAAGTATTAAAAGAGAAAATTTTAAAAATGTACTTATTCATGATGCAGCAAGACCAAATTTTTCTATTAAACTTGTAAATAAAATTATTAAAGAATTAAAAAAAAACAACTGTGTAGTCCCCGCTATAAAGCCCAATGATACTGTAAAATTGAAAATAAAAAAAAGTTATTTGAATTTGGATAGAGAAAATTTATTTTTGTCTCAGACACCACAAGGCTTTAATTACAAAGAATTAGAAAAAATCCAAAATGAAAAAAAAATAGATATAACAGATGACTCGACTTTATTTTTAGATGCTAATAAGAAGATCAAAATTATAAATGGAGAATTAAACAATATTAAAATAACTTTTAAAAATGATATTGAGGCAATTAAAAATATTTTTTATGGTATTGGTTTTGATGTTCATAGACTAGCTTTAAACAGAAAATTATATTTAGGTGGTCTTAAAATAAAATCAAAATTTGGTACAGTTGGACACTCAGATGGTGACCCTGTGCTTCATTCGATTATCGATTCAATTTTAGGTGCATGTAAAATGGGTGATATTGGAGAAAAATTTTCTGATAAAAGTGCTAAATTTAAAAATATTAGATCTTCAATTTTACTAAAAGAAGTTATTCATAAAGTAAAATCTAAAAAGTTCTTTATAAATAACATTGATATTAATATAATTACTCAAAAACCTAAAATTTCAAAATATAAAGATAAAATTATTAAATCAATCGGAAAAATTTGTGATATTCCATTATCAAAAATAAATATAAAAGGAAAGACTGCGGAGAAACTTGGAGTTATTGGTAAAGAGAAAGCTATTGCTTGCGAAGTTATAACCTCAGTAATTAAATATGATTAATAGAATAATATTTTTATTTGTAACAATGTTTGGTATCGGAAAAATTTCCAAAATACCAGGAAGTATTGCTTCTTTAGTTACAACAATTTTTTTATTTATTTTATTACATATATTAAATTTTTCTCCAAATATACTTTTGATTTTAATTATACTTATCTTTTTTATTTCACTTTATACAATAAACCTTTTTATAAAAGACCTAGATAATAAAGATCCTAAAGAAATTGTAATCGATGAATTCATAGGTCAATCAATTCCTATATGTCTTTATGAAATTGCACATGAAGGCTCTAAAGAAACTAGCTCGGTCTTAACATTTTATTTTATAATGTTTATTCTATTCAGAATTTTTGATATTACAAAACCATATCCTGTTAATTATTATGACAAAAATTTTAAGAATAGCTTTGGTGTTATAATGGATGATGTTTGTGCAGGTCTATATGTGGTTGCTGTTTTGGTTTTATATATAGTAATTTCTTCATGAAAAAACTTTCTCAAAATATTGTTAAACTTTTAACAAAGAAAAAATTTAAAGTCTCGTTTGCTGAATCTTGCACAGGTGGTTTAATTTCAAGTTCGATTACTTCTATTAGTGGATCATCAAAAGTATTCAAAGTTGGATTGATCACTTATTCAAATGAATCCAAAATAAATATACTTAATGTTCCTAAAAAAATAATAACAAAATTTGGAGCTGTAAGTCATGAAACTTGCTTATCTATGGTTCAAAATTTAAGTAAAATTAGTAAATCAGAAATTTGTGTATCAGTAACGGGTATCGCTGGACCTACGGGTGGTACTAGAATAAAGCCGGTTGGCTTAGTTTATATTGGTATTAAAAAAGGCAAAAAAATTTTAATAAAAAAATACTTATTTAAAAATAGAAATAGAAAATTGATTCAAAATAGCACAGTTATTAAAGCTTTAAATCTAATTAGAACTTTTATTAAATAATTCATTTGCTCTTTTTTCAAATGAATCAGCAATCTTATTCAGTCCAAACTGGAAGGATTTAGTCATTACAATATTCAAAAATTCATTTTTTAATTCAAAATCGACCTCAAATAAAACTTCAGTACTCATTTTTTTTTCTTTAAAATGCCATTTATTTTCAAGATATTTAAGGGGTCCTTCAAGGTTGGTTACGTATATCTTGTCTTCTTTTTTATTATACTGAACATCGCTTTTATAGGTATCTTTGAAAGGTCCTTTACCGATTGTTAAATCTGCAATAATAAAAGAGGTGTTATCTTTTTCTTTTCTTTCATAAATTTTTGCATCTAAACAAAAAGGTACAAATATTGGATATTTCTCAATATCAAGGACAAGATCGATCAAATCTTTTTTTTTACAATTGATTAGTCTAGTAACCGATGCTTTTGGCATTAGTCTTTGCTATTCTTTCTTTTTTTAATTTATCAAAGTCTTCATCGGCATGATAGGATGATCTAGTGAGCGGTGATGATGAAACTAGAAGAAAACCTTTTGATTTTGCTATAAACTTTAATTCTTCGAACTCCTGCGGATCATAATATCTAGATAAAGGATAATGTTTTGATGTTGGTTGTAGATACTGTCCAATAGTTAAAAAATCAACATTTGCAGATATTAGATCGTCCATAACTTGAATAATTTCATTTTTGTTTTCCCCTAGGCCAACCATTATCCCTGATTTAGTAAAAATTTTATTATCAAGTAATTTCGCATTTTTTAAAAGCTCTAAAGAGGAAAAATATCTCGACCCAGGTCTCACTTTTCTATAAAGAGCTGGCACTGTTTCTATATTGTGATTAAAAACATCTGGTTTTGACTCTATTATCTTTTTATAAGAATCTCCCTTTCTCAAAAAATCAGGGGTTAAAACTTCAATTGTTGTATTAGGATTTTCTTTTTTTGTTTTAGTTATTACTTTAGAAAAATGGTTAGCGCCTCCATCTTCTAGGTCATCTCTATCAACTGAAGTAATTACAGCATGTCTTAAATTTAATCTTTTTACAGCAAGAGAAATTTTTTGTGGCTCAAATGGATCTAAAGAATTTGGTTTACCCGTCGAAATGTCACAAAATGCACATGCTCTTGTGCAAGTTTCTCCCATTATTAAAAACGTAGCATGTTTTTTACTCCAGCATTCTGTTATATTAGGACAATTTGCTTCCTGGCAAACTGTCTTTAAATTATGCTGGTTAACTATACTTTTAGTTGTAAAAAACTCTCTACTATTTAATATTCTTGATCTAATCCATTTTGGTTTTCTCTTAATAGGATTAACAGGGTTATTAATTTTTTCTGGATGACGAGGTTTCATTATGGTTGATTATATAGATCTTTTCTTCATTTTTTCCATAGAGAAATTTGTCTCTTATTAAAATTTCAATGAAATCAACATCAATATTTTCTGTCAAAAGAGAGTTTTTTTGTTCGATATCAAGGATCTTTTTTTTTAATGTTTTTTCCTGAATTTCAAGATTTTGGAAAGTTTTTTTATTTATATTATATGAAATCAAGCCTCTTTTTCCACCTAACAAGTTGAATATGAAATAAAAGATTAAAAGAAATAATAAAATGTTTAAAAAATTATTTTTAAGTTTCTCTAGCATATTTAGAGTCTATGCATTTTTGCCTTACTTCCAAGTTTTTCTTCAATCCTCAAAAGTTGATTATATTTGGAAACTCTCTCAGATCTAGCTAAAGAGCCTGTTTTTATTTGATTTGAATTTGTGCCAACTGCCAAATCTGCAATAAAAGTATCTTCACTATCTCCAGATCTATGAGAAATTATTGTTGAAAAACCTATGATTTGTGCAAATTTTATAACCTCTAAAGTTTCGGTTACGGTTCCAATTTGGTTAAGTTTTATAAGAATTGAATTTGATGAATTATTTAAAAAACCAATTTTTAATCTTTCTAAATTTGTAACGTACAAATCATCACCAACAATTTGAGTATTATTGATAAATTTCATAAAAAAATTCCAAGCTTTCCAATCGTTTTCAGCGAATGGATCTTCGATTGATCTAATCTTATATCTTTTTATGAGTTTTAAATATTTTTTTATATTTTCTTTTACTGAAATGAAATTATTTGAATGTATTGAGTATTTATTATTTTTGAACAACTCATTTGCTGCGACATCAAGACAAATACTAATATGTTTTCCATTGATAAAACCTGATTTTTTTATTGCTTGAATAATAAGCTGTAATGCACTTTCATTATTTGAAATCATTGGTGCAAAACCTCCCTCATCGCCTACTGAGGTTGACATTTTCTTATTTTTAATAATTTTTTTTAAATTTTGAATTACTAAAAAACACATTTGAACAGCTTGCGAAAAGCTTTTTGCTCCATCAGGTCTTATCATAAATTCTTGAATATTAAGTCCATTATTAGCATGTGCTCCTCCATTAATTATATTCATTAGTGGATATGGCAATTTAAAATTATTTTTTACCAAAAAACACTTGAACAATGGTTTTTGTTTAATTACAGCAGAAAGCTTTTTTACTGCCATTGAGACAGATAAAATTGTATTGGCTCCTAGGTTTTTTTTTTGTTTAGTACCATCAAGATTAATTAAAATTGTATCAATCTGCTCCTGATTATGCACACTTAGATTAATTAATTTTTTAGATATTTTTTTATTTATAATTTGAACTGATTTAATTACACTTTTTCCTAAATATTTTTTATTAGATCTATCTCTTTTTTCAAAAGCTTCATACGTACCTGTAGATGCGCCTGAGGGACAAATTGCTGAAGCAAACTTTTTGCCTGAAAAAACTTCAGTTTCAATTGTTGGATTTCCTCTGCTATCAAATACTTGACGAGCTATAACTCGAGTTATTTTGCTCATTTGCCTTTTATAAGTTTATCAATTTCGCAGAGTTGATTGATTAGGTTTTCTAAGTTTTTAAGTGGAACCATATTAGGACCGTCAGAGGGAGCATTATCAGGATCTTGATGAGTTTCTATAAAAACTCCTGCCACACCAACTGCTACTGCTGCTCTAGCCAAATGTTCAACAAATTCTCTTTGACCACCACTTTTTTCACCCATTCCACCTGGCTGTTGAACAGAGTGTGTAGCATCAAAAATAACTGGATAACCGTTTTTAGACATAATCGGTATTGATCTCATATCTGATACTAAAGTATTGTAACCAAAACTAGCACCACGTTCAGTTACTAAAATATTATTATTACCAGACTCAGAAATCTTTTTTGTAACGTTAACCATATCCCAAGGTGCTAGAAATTGACCCTTTTTTACATTTATAATTTTTCCAGTTTTAGCTGCGGCTATAAGAAGATCTGTTTGTCTACATAAAAAAGCTGGAATTTGAAGTATGTCGACATGATTTGCAACCTCAGAACACTGAGATACATTATGTACATCTGTTAAAATTGGAACGCTTAAATTTTTTTTAATTTTGTCAAATATTGGTAATGATTTTTCAAGGCCGGCTCCTCTTTTACCACTTATGCTTGTTCTATTAGCTTTATCAAAGGATGTTTTGTAAATAAATCCAATTTGAAATTTTTCTGAAATTTCTTTAATTTTTCCTGCCATATCCAAAGCGTGCTGTTCGGTTTCTAGTTGGCAAGGTCCAGCAATTAAGGAGAGTCTTTCTTTGTTAGAAATTTTCAAACCATTGCAATTAATAGTAAAATTTTTCATTAGTAATTTTTTGCAGCCTTAATAAATGATGAGAATAATGGATGAGGGTTTAAAGGTCTAGATTTAAATTCTGGATGAAACTGCACACCTATAAACCATGGATGATTTTTTAATTCTATAATTTCCGGTAACTTATTATCAGGTGACATGCCTGAGAAAATCATGCCCTTTTTCTCAAAAATATTTATATAATAATTATTCACTTCGTATCTATGTCTATGCCTTTCAAAAATAGAATTTTTCTTATAAATTTTATTTATCAAGGAATTATGTCTTAATTTTGCCTCGTACAAACCAAGTCTCATAGTGCCACCTAAATCTTTTGCAGTACCTTTTATTAATCTACCATCTTTATTCCATTCATTTAAAAGACCAATTATTGGAAAACAATTTTTTTCCAATTCTGTAGAGTTAGCTTTTTTTATATTTAGCATATTTCTTGCAAATTCTATAACCGCCATTTGCATTCCAAAACAGATACCTAGAAAAGGAATCTTATTTTTTCTCGCATAATTAATGGCAAAAATCTTCCCCTCTGTACCTCTTTTGCCGAAACCGCCCGGTATAAGTATACCTGATACGTTTTTAAGATATTTTTTAATCTGGTTTGGCATCAATTTATCTGACTCAATTCTTATTAAATTCACTTTGACTTTATTTTGCAAACCTCCATGAATTAATGCTTCATCCAATGATTTATAAGCATCTTTTAAATTTACATATTTTCCAATAATAGCAATATTTACTATTTTTTTAGTATTTAGAACTGAGTTAGTAATTTTTTTCCAAGGTAAAAGATTAAGTTTCTTTTTAGGCTTTAACTTAAAGAATTTTAATACTTGTTTGTCTAATTTCTCTTTATTAAAACTAATTGGTGCTTCATAAATTGTTCTCACGTCAACAGTTTCAATAACATTATCTATTGAAACATTGCAAAATAGAGATATTTTTTTTCTTTGATCAAGAGGTATTGATTTTTGAGATCTGCAAATTACTATATCAGGTTGAATACCAAGGCTCCTTAATTCTTTAACAGAGTGTTGCGTTGGTTTTGTTTTTATTTCATCAGATGATTTTAAAAATGGAACTAGAGTTAAGTGAATAAACAAACTTTTATTTTTTCCAGTTTCATTTGAAAATTGTCTTATTGCTTCAATAAATGGTAAACTTTCAATATCTCCAACTGTACCACCAATTTCGCAAATTACAAAATCTTCATCTTTTATATCGCTTTTAATAAATTCTTTTATTCTATCTGTAACATGAGGAATAACCTGAACTGTTTTGCCCAAATATTTTCCTTTGCGTTCTTTTTTGATTATATCACTATAAATTTTACCTGTAGTAATATTATCTGACATCTTGGCTGATATATTTGTAAACCTTTCGTAATGACCTAAATCTAAATCAGTTTCAGCTCCATCATCTGTTACAAAAACCTCGCCATGTTGAAATGGACTCATCGTTCCTGGATCCACATTTAGATACGGATCCATTTTCCTAACTCGTACTTTATAACCTTGTGATTTGAGTAAATATCCTAACGATGCTGAAGATAATCCTTTACCAAGTGATGAAACCACGCCGCCAGTGACAAATATATATCGCGCCATGGAATTATCTTATAGACGTATATTTTTAAAATTAAAAGGATTAATTATTATTTTCTGGAATTTTAGGGGCTTCGTCTGAATTTTCCTCTATTTTATCAACTACAGAGCTAGTTGGTTTAAGCTCCCCCCGAGAAATTATTGTTAAACAAAGGCTGCAAATAATAAATAATGTAGCTAAAACAGCTGTCATTTTTGTTAAAAAATTACCTGCAGTTCTAGAAAACATGAAGCTCTCTTGCGAAACGCCTATTCCAAGTGCTCCACCTTCTGACTTTTGGACCAGCACAACAATTACAAGAAGAACTGCTAGTACTATATTTATTACAAGTAAGATATTTTCCATTTTGTTTAAATAAAGGATTTTTTAACTATATCAATAAAATTTTTTGCTTTTTGAGAGGCTCCACCAATCAAAAAGCCATCAAGATTATTTAAATATCTTAAATCTTGAATATTTTTTGAATTTACTGAGCCTCCATAAATTATTTTTGGTCTAGAATTTTTATATTTCTTGCTAATGAATTCTTTAAGATATTCAACATCTTTTTGTAAAATGTCAACTTTTGGAATTATACCGGTACCGATAGACCAAATTGGTTCATAGGCAAAAAAAATATTATCGATTCTTTTTATTCCTTCTAGTGCTTTAGAAATTTGATTTTTTAAAACTTTATTTGTTAGTTTCATTTTTCGTTGTTTGAGAGACTCTCCAATACAAAGAATCACTTTAAGTTTAGCTTTTAAACATGATTTTACTTTTTGATTAATAATAAAATTAGACTCACCGCCCGCTCTATTTTCAGAGTGACCAATTATAACATATTCCGCTCCAATTTTTTTAATCATTGACGGACTTATCGACCCTGTGTGTGCACCTGAATCAAAAATATAATGACTATTTTGGGCTCCAAGACTGATATTAGATTTTTTAACTTTTTTAAAAAAAAGATTTAAAAGAGTGTATGGAGGACAATAAATTAACTTAAATTTAAATTTTTTGCTTAATTTTGAAAATTTTATTACGTTATTTAGAGAATTGAGCGAGTTAATATTACCAAACATTTTCCAATTCGCTACAAAATAGATATATTTATTTGTCATAATGAAAAATTTAATCTATAGGTTTGTGTTTTATAGTTCAATAAATTTAAAAAATTATAATGTTAAATAATATAAGAAAATTCTCAAAAACAATATTTGCTAAGATAATTATTGCTATAATTATTGTGCCATTTGTTTTTTGGGGCATGGGAAGTGTATTTAATAGTGGAAATACAAATACTATAGTTAAAATTAATAATAAATCTATTTCAGCTCAAGATTTTTTAGACCATCTTCGGTTCTCAAATATAAGTTCTGAAATTATCAAGGCAAATATTGATAAAGAAATTTTAGAGAAATTTTTAAATGATCTGATCTCTAAGGAATTAGTAGAAATGGAAATTAAAAAATTTAATCTTATGATAACAGAAAAAACTCTGGCTCGTGAAATAAGAAAAAACAAAGAATTTTTTGACGAAGATGGATTTTTTTCAAGATCTAAATATGAAAAATTTTTGATATCTCAAAATTTAGATGCTCCTAGTTTTGAAATTATTTTAAAGGAAAGAATGTTGAAAAATAATCTATTTGATTTCATCGGAGGGGGCGTTGCTTCACCTTATTTTTTTTCAAATAACGTTTATAAAGATGAAAACAAAAAAATTGATGTTAAATTATTAAATTTATCTAAATTATACAAAAAAAAGGAGGATTTCACAGAAGACGAAATAAAAAATTATATTAAAAATAATAAAAAATCTTTTCAAAGAGAATTAATAGATTTTTCATATGCAAAAATTACTCCTCAAAATTTAATAGGTTCTGATGAATTTAATGATGTTTTTTTTGAAAAAATTGATGAAATTGAAAATAAAATTTTTAATGGTGATTCTTTTCAAAATATAATCTTTGATTATAAAATTAATTTTAAAGACAAGATTGGATTCTTGCCTTCTGATAATGAAAATAATAAAATAGAAAATAAAATTTATCAAAATAAGAATTCTGATAAAATTCAAATAATTGAAGAACAAGATTTTTTTGTTCTTTATAGTATCAATAAAATCTATGAAGCAGATGTAAATTTTGAAAATGATGAAATTAAGCAAAAAGTTTTAACTCAACTTTTTGAAAAAAATAAGAATGACTTTAATTTTGAATTATTCAAAAAAATATCAGCTAAAACTTTTAATGATAATGAATTGAAATCTTTATCTTCAAAAAATAATATAGAGATTCAAAGTCTTAAAATAAAATCGGTTACCGATGATGTATTTTTAAATAAAGAATCTCTTGAGCTTATCTATTCAATGCCAGAAAGCTCATTTATGTTAATCACCGATAAGGAAAGAAAAGTCTATGTCGCTAAAATAGAAAAAATTTCTAGTCAAAATTTAATAACCCAAAATGATAAAATAAAGGAATATGAAAATAAATCTAATTTTATGATTAAGGATAATATCTATTCAACATATGACATACTTCTAAATAAGGATTATAAAGTTAAGATAAACCAAAAAACACTTGAAAGAGTAAAAAATTACTTCAAATAATGATTAATAGAAACTTCAATAAATTTCAGTTTCTACATAAAAGAAAAAAAAATCAAGTTTTATATAATTCAATAAAAATTAAGAGTGATAGTGAGGTATTAAATTTAATTGATAATTTTTTAGAAGAAAAAAATAGTTTCATATTTGAATCTGTAGAAAAAGGTATAATAAAAGGTAGATATACAATTTTTGGAAGAAATCCTGACAAAATTTGGGAATTTAACAATAATAATTCTTACATAATAAAGGATTCTATTAAGCGACAAAAAATTAATGGAAAACCAAAAGATATAATAGAAAAAATAATACAAGATTTTAATTTTCAAACACCAAAATCTTTGCCACCAATCTGTTCTTTGCTTTCAGGTTTCTTTTCTTACGATGCTATTAGATATATTGAAAGAATTCCAAACAGTTGTAAAGATGACCTAAATATTCCTGACGTAAGAATTTTAAGACCAAGAACGTTAATAATTCATGACAATCTTAAAAAAAGAATTTTTTTTATAATAAATGTTTTTAAAGATGAGAAAATTAAAAATTATAAAAATAAGTATAATTCTATTAAAAATGAGTTAATGATATTAAAGGGTCTCTCTAAATTTAAAAGTATACAGAAAAGTTCAAATATTTATAATTCAAAAATTGAGATAAGTTCTAACACAAGCAAAAAAAGATTTATTTCAATAGTAAAAAAAGCAAAAAAACATATCAAAATTGGAGATATTTTTCAGGTAGTATTAAGTCAAAGATTCCAAACAAAGCTTACAAGAAAACCATTGGATATTTATAAAAAATTAAGAATTACTAATCCATCCCCTTTTATGTATTTTTTTAATTTTAAAGACTTTCAAATAATAGGTGCTAGCCCAGAAATATTAGTAAGGTTAAGAAATAATACTGTAACTGTTAGACCAATCGCTGGGACAAGGCCTAGGGGAAATACAAAAAAGAAAGATATGTTTTATGCAAAAGATTTAATGAAAGATAAAAAAGAATTAGCAGAACATTTAATGCTATTAGATCTTGGAAGAAATGATGTGGGCAAGGTATCAAAAGTAAACACGGTTAAAGTAACAGAAAAGTTTTTTATAGAAAAATACTCGCATGTGATGCATATAGTTTCAAATGTAATTGGCACTTTCAATAATAAGCAGTCCAAATTTAAAACGTTGTTATCTGGCTTCCCAGCAGGGACCGTTTCAGGAGCTCCTAAAATAAGAGCAATGGAAATAATTGATAAATTAGAAAAAACTAAAAGAAAAGTATATGCAGGCGGTATTGGATACTTTTCCTCAAATGGAGATTTTGATACATGTATTGCATTAAGAACAGCTGTTGTTAAAAATGATAAATTTTATGTACAAGCAGGTGCTGGAATCGTCGCAGACAGTAAGCCCATTAAAGAGTACGATGAGACTGTAAATAAGGCAAAAGCTTTAATTAATGCATTAAAATAATGAAAATAATATTAATTGATAATTATGATAGTTTTACGTTTAATCTATTTCACTATTTATCCTCATTAAAAACGGATGTGGATGTAGTGCGTAATGATAAAATCACATCAAAAGAAATATTGAAAAAAAAATACGATAAAATAGTTATCTCCCCTGGTCCTGGAAATCCGAGTCAATCTGGTAATTGTATTAATATAGTAAAATCTCTATACAAAAAAATACCAATTTTAGGTGTATGTTTAGGTCACCAAATAATAGGCCAGGTTTTTGGTTCAAAAATTATTCAAGCTACAGAACTTATGCACGGAAAAATAAGCAATATATATTGTAAAAAGGTTGGCATCTTAAAAAATTTACCTAATAATTTTGAAGCCACTAGATATCATAGTTTAATAATAGATAAGAAAACCTTATCAAAAGAGCTTGAAATTACAGCAGAAACTAAAGATGGGTTAATAATGGCAGTTAAACATAAAAAATATGATGTACATGGAGTGCAATTTCACCCTGAAAGTATTAAAACTAAATTAGGAATAAAAATTTTAAAAAACTTTATTAAATTTAAAAATTAGTGAAACATTATATCGATAAGATAAAGAATAAACATAATCTATCCTTTGAAGAAAGCAAAGATGCATTTGAAATATTAATGGATGGAAAGGCAAATGATGAAGAAATATTTGATTTTTTGACTTCCCTGTCTACTAAGGGTGAAGCGTCTGATGAGATAGCTGGAGGTGTCTTCGTACTTAGAGAAAAATCAAAAAGAGTTGACGCAAAAGATTGTATCGATACATGTGGTACCGGTGGAGATGGCATGAATACACTTAATATATCAACAGCCTCTGCTTTATTATTAGCAAGTATGGGTGTTAAAGTAGCAAAACACGGAAATAAAGCTGTATCATCGAAATGTGGATCTGGAGATGTTTTAGAAGCTTTAAATATCAAAATAAACCTTGAACCGAATGATGTTCAAGATCAAATTAATAAGAGTAACTTTGGTTTTATGTTCGCGCCTAATTACCATGATGCAATGAGGTTTGTTGGACCTACTAGAAAAAAAATTGGGAAGAGAACTATATTTAATATGATAGGACCTTTAAGCAGTCCTGCCTTAGTAAAGCGTCAAGTGATTGGTGTGTTTAATAAAAATCTTTTAGAAATATTTGCAAACGCATTGAAAAGCCTAAATATAAAGTTTGCATGGATTGTCAATAGTGAAGATGGCTTGGATGAAATTTCACCATATGCCAAAACAAACGTAATTCAATTAAAAGATAATCAGATTTCTCGGATTACTATCAATCCAAAAGATATGAATATTAACGCAGAAAAATTTGAAAATTTGATTGGTAATAATGCAAAATTTAATGCAGAAAAAATGATAAGTATATTTAAGGGAAACGATAATGATTTTTCCAAAGCGGTTTGTTTAAATGCTGCTGCAGGATTAATAGTAAATGAAAATCATAAAAATTTTTATGAAGCATATACGCAATCTAGAAAACATATTTTATCAGGTCAAACATTTAATCATTTAAAAAAAATTCAAAATGGCTGAAAATATCCTTGAAAAAATAATTGAAAAGAAAAAAGAGAAAATTGAAAATCTTAAAAGAACAGTTTACATAGAGTCTTTAAATGACTTAATAGATAAAAATATTGGATATCTTGATTTTAAAGGCAAAATTCAAACTAATCTTAAAAATAAAAAATTTTCATTAATTGCTGAAATTAAAAAAGCAAGTCCCTCTGCTGGTATAATCATTGAAAATTATGACCCCGTCAAGATAGCAAATATATATGAATCAAATAAAGCTACTTGTTTATCAGTTTTAACGGAAGAAGATTTTTTTTTAGGAAATCTAATCCATATTAGTAAGATTAAAAAAAGTGTTAACTTACCTATTCTTTGTAAGGATTTTTTTGTAGATAAATTTCAGATACCACTAGCAAAAAGTTACGGATCTGACGCAATATTAATAATATTGGCTGGTGTAAGTGAAGGGCTTGCCAGTGAGTTATATGAGGAAGCGTTGAAATTAGATATGTCTGTTATAGTTGAAGTACATACCGTTGAAGAAGCCAAAATAGCTCTTAAGTTTAAAAATGCTTTGATAGGGATAAATAATAGAAACCTTAAAACTTTAAAAACTGACATAAATACAACTTTTGATATTTATAACGTTTTAGTTAATCACAACGGCCCATTAATTTCTGAAAGTGGAATTAAAACAAAAAATGAACTCTTAGAACTCTCAAATAAAACCTCTATTAAAACTTTTTTAATCGGTGAATCACTTTTAAAAAATCTGGATAATAATTCTATTTTTTCTGTCCTTTAGACAAATAATTGCCGATTTTATTAGCTTTTTTTACTATTGTGAATTGTAGAGAACTTTTGTAGAACAGATTTTGTACGATATTTGTTCTTATGCTTACTAAAAAACAAAAAAACTTACTTTTATTTATCAACAAAAAGTTGAGAAGTTCGGGTGTTTCTCCATCATACGAGGAAATGAAGGACTCCCTTAATTTAAAGTCTAAATCGGGTATACATAGATTGATAAGTGCTTTAGAGGAAAGAGGATTTATAAAAAGACTAGCTCATAAGGCAAGGGCTTTAGAAGTAGTTAAACTGCCTGAAACTGCATCAGCAAATGATATTTATAATAGTTTCTCGCCAAGTGTTATTAAAGGTGGTTTAGACGAAGATGGTAAACAATCTGAAGGTCAAGAAGTGCCTGTTTTAGGAAAAATTGCAGCCGGTACCCCTGTAGAGGCTATTCAAAATGAGGTTTCAAGAGTTCCTTTACCTAGTAATTTAGAAAAGAACGGAGAATATTTTGGTTTAAAAGTACAGGGAGATTCAATGATTGAGGCTGGTATTAACGAAGGAGACACTGTAATAGTCAAGAAAACAAATACAGCTGATAATGGGAAAATAGTAGTTGCACTTATTGACGACCATGAAGCAATGCTTAAAAGAATAAGAAGAAAAGGTAAAACAGTTGCTCTAGAGAGCGCAAATAAAAACTATGAAACAAAAATTTTTGGCCCTGACAGAGTGAAAGTTCAAGGAATTCTTGTATCTTTATATAGAAACTTCTAAAAAAATAGTCTAAATAATTGAAATGAAGAAAGTAGCAACTAGATTTGCTCCATCACCAACGGGTCCATTACATATTGGGGGTATAAGAACTGCATTATTTAATTGGCTTTATTCTAAAAATCAAAAAGGTAAATTTTATCTTAGAATTGAGGATACAGACAAAGAAAGATCAAAAGATGAATATAAAAAACAAATAATTGAATCTCTCCAATGGATTGGAATTAATCATGATGGAGAAGAGTATATTCAGTCAACAAAAATTGATAATCATATTAAAGTTGCTAACGAGTTGCTAAAAAATGGTAATGCATATAAATGTTATTGTTCGGCAGAAGAAATAGAAGAACAAAAAAAAAGAGCAAAGCAAAAGAAAATTCCGTATATCTATGATCGAAAATGGAGAGAGAAAAGTGAAGGTGAAGCTCCTAAAGATATTAAGCCAGTAATTAGATTTAAAAGTAAAATTGATGGTACTTCAGTGTTAAAAGATTTAGTTCAAGGAAGTGTTGAAATAGAAAACAATACTATTGAAGATTTTGTAATTTTAAGAAATGATGGTACTCCTACTTATAATTTGTCTGCCTCTGCAGATGATCATCAAATGAATATGACACATATAATAAGAGGGGACGATCATAAAATTAATACTTTTAAACAAATACAGATTTACGAAGCTATGAAATGGGAATTGCCATCTTTTGCTCATATTCCACTAATACATACTATTGAGGGAAAAAAACTTTCAAAAAGAGATAAGGCATCTACTTTAATTGATTATTCTAGAATAGGTATAATGCCTGATGCTCTGAGAAATTATCTTCTTAGATTAGGATGGTCATACAAAGATAAAGAAATTTTCACTTTAGATGAGAGTATAAAATATTTTAATCTTAGCGGAATTGGTAAATCTCCGTCTAAACTTGATATGAGTAGAATTTTATCCATGAATGAACATTATATTAAAAACATAGATGAAAATGACTTATTTGATCAATTAATAGATTACTGCAAAATATTTAAAAGAGAAATAAAAACTGATAAAAAGGATAAAATTAAAAAATCTTTACCATTTTTAAAAAACAAAGCTAAAACTTTAGAGGATATTTTTAATAACGGTCAATATATAATTATTGACAAGGTAGATCATAATCAAGAAGACATTAAATTAATTGATGATAAAGCTAAAAAAGTTATTTCTGATTTTAAAACTAAATTTGATAGTGTTAATAAACTAAGTAAAGAAACATTAGAGCCAATAGTTAATGAATTGATTAAATTAAATAATACTAATTTTAAAGGTGTTGGTCAGCCTCTGAGAATAGCATTAACAGGTTCAAAATTTGGACCTGGAATCTATGATATAATTATTTCTCTTGGAAAAGAAGAAGTTTTAAAAAGACTAGCTAATAAGAAACTTAGTTAATACTGAGGAAGCTTCATCAGATGATGAGGTTTTTGATCTAATTTTAGATAGAGTTTTTTCGAAATCATTTATTTGCTTTTTCATTAATTCTGGATTTTTTAAAAAATAAATAACTGAATTATAAATTTCTTTAGCATTACATTCTTTTTGAATAAGTTCAGGAATAATTTCTTTGTTATTAATAATATTGATTATATTTGCAAATTTTGTTTTTACCATCATTTTAACAATTAAAAAATTTAAAAAATTCATTTTATATATAATTATAGACGGAACTTTTGCATTACAAATTTCAAGAGATATTGTTCCAGATTTTGAAACTGCGAATATAGAATCTTTAAGTATTTGTTTTTTTATATTGTCATCAGAAATAACCTCGGCATTTTTTAGATTTAAATTATTAATTTTTTTGTTAATTAAATCTTTATTTTCATCAGTTGCGTGGAAAACAAAAAAAAATTTATCAAATTTTAAATTCATCATATTTATAAAATCAACTAAAATAGGTAAAAGTAAATTTACTTCAGATGATCTGCTACCACAAAAAAGAGAAATAATTTTTTTATTATTCGGTATAATGCTAGATAAATCTATTTTATTTTTTGTTTCTTGTTCTAATAATGGATGGCCAACAAAAGTATTTTGGATATTCTCTTTATCAAAGTACTTTTTTTCAAAATCAAATAGTAACAAAACATGATCTAAAAACTTTTTGAACTTTTTAACTCTACCCTCTCGCCAAATCCATACTTGTGGTGCTACATAATGAATTGTTTTAATATTAGGATTGATACTTTTTACTTTCTTAGCAACTCTTAACGTAAAATCTGGACTATCTACACTAAATAAAATGTCGGGATTAAATTTGATTATCTGTTTAACAGTTTCATTAATTTTGTTTCTAATTTTGAATAAATTAAAGATAACTGCTGTAAAACCAATATAAGTTATCTCGTTTAGATCATATATTGATTTGATACCAAGGGAATTTAAATGAGAACCACCGACACTTAAATACTCTATATCAGAATGATTTTGTTTAAGTTTAGCAATTACTGTCGATGCTAATTTATCTCCCGAAGGTTCACCTGTTAATATAAATATTTTTTTCATTTAACTGTAATAAACATTTTATTTTTATTAGCGAATTTAATACATTTGTTTTTGTCTAAAAAAACATGGTGTTTGTTTTTAACTACAACACCTTTTAAGCCTGCAGTTTTACTTTGTTTTAAAGTATTTAAACCAATTGTGGGTAAGTCAATTCTAAGATCTTGTTTCTTTTTCGGAAACTTAACTAAAACACCATGATTTCTAAATTTTTTACTTTTGCTTTTTTCAAGTAATTTTTTTGTTCCATCTTTACCTTCTATGCAAACAACTTTTTTGTTTCTAACTACAACGCCTTGACTAAAATTATATTGTCTTAAATTGTTTAATGTTTTAATTGCTTTTTTTATATCTAATTGATCATCAGTGTTAGGTTTAATCTTTGAATAATTACCTTTTTTTAAAGATAGCTCAGGATTAAAAGTAAGTGAATCTTTAGTTTTTATTTTATTTTGAATTAATATTTTAATGATTTCTTTAAGTATTGCTGCATCTCCAAGTTTAGAAGCTTTAAGTATTCTTGGAATATAATAAATACCTTTAAAATCTAACTTTAATTTAGAAAAGTTTGGTTTGTAAACTTTTCCTGCAAATAAGACTTTTTTACAGTTATTTTTCTTGAGAATATTAATAAT
>CEUZ01229467.1_pt1 | contig 24066 bp, 21 predicted proteins | sample 361511 | NCBI WGS metagenome assembly CEUZ01 (sample SAMEA2622822, study PRJEB7988) | marine metagenome | biome: marine biome (ENVO:00000447); feature: surface water layer (ENVO:00002042); material: "saline water (ENVO:00002010), including plankton (ENVO:xxxxxxxx)" | depth 5 m | reverse complement strand
GGCATTTGCGGCAACCAATAAGAAGGAAATCCAGCTTCGTGAGCGGCTCGAGCGTCACTGATGGCCTCTTCTACATTGAAAAGTTTGCCTGCTGGGCCACTGAAAATACCTATACGCATAGATCCTCCTGTTGATATTCAGATATTTCCTTCACCTTCTCACACAAGGGACTATCCCTGTCGGCGGAACGTCACCAGGTTGCGAAAACGCGCACACGATTTTGGTCACCGTTGAAAACGCGGAGGACTTCGCCGAGCAATTTGGTCGGCTCTCGCTGCGATAGGTTCATCCCAGTCTTGATCAGTGAAGAGCCAGAACTGGTCGTTGTAAATCGCGTCGAGAACTTGCTGCCCAACGACTTCAGGGTCGAGACCTCCGCTTAAAGCTCGGAGCGTAAGCTCGAGCATTTGGTCTCCCCTGTCATCTATGGCTGAACCAACTGAGCCACTCTCTCGAGCTGCTGTAGATCGAACAATGTCTGTGTTTACAAATCCGGGACAAAGACACGTCACTCCCACGTTGGATTTTTCGACTTTCAGTTCATGAAAAAGGGTTTCGGCCAGCGTGGCTACCCCATGTTTTGCGATGTTGTACGGCGCACCAAAAGGGGAGGAAATATGACCGGCGATTGACGCGGTAATCACAACGTGTCCTGCGTCTTGATCCACAAGGTGTGGCACGAAGGTGCGAACCCCGTGAATGACACCGTCCAACAGGATTCCCATCGTCCACTTGTAGTCCTCTGCCGAGAGCGCCCACGAACGGCCGATAGAACCTTGAACCCCGGCGTTGAGGCACACCACGTCAACTGTGCCGAAAACATCAATCGAGGCATCTAGAAGTTGGACATTGTCACTTTCGCGAGAAACGTCGGTTACTACTCCTTGAGCGTTGCCTCCATCGGCCTGAATTTCGGTAACCGCAGCGTCAAGTTTCGACTCGTCTATATCGGAAAGCACGACGTTCATTTCCTCACGAGCGAATCGACGGGCCATCGCTAAACCCATCCCTGATGCTGCTCCAGTTACGACTGCGGTCTTTCCAGCAAGTTTTTCCATCTCCGCAGATTAGACCGAAGAGCAACTCAATCCATTTCTCCGACTACCGTTCAGGGGTGCCAGATTTTCTCAACGAAGCACAGCTCGAACTTCAAGGACGAGCCCATGCCCTAGGTCAACGGCTAGCTGGTCTCGACGCGGAGCCCGACTACCCAGAAAAGCTGAGAGCCGAGATTAGAAGCCTCTCAAAAGAGGCAGGTATTTTCTCCCTCACGCAGCCACGCGACTACGGGGGCTTACAGGGGTCATCAACGGACCTAACTATTGTTCGTGACTCATTAGGACAGTGGAACGTAGGTCACTTTCCTGGAGTTTTCGGACCTAGTCCGGGGCTGCTCGGTCAAGCGTCCGCGGAACTGAAAGAAGCTTTCCTGGATCGATACCTCTCAGGTGAAATCACCGGCGGCTTCGGCTTTACCGAACCGTCCGATGCAACACGTCATACTTGGGCAACCTCCGATGGTGAAGATCTGATTGTGAATGGCGCAAAATCCTACGTAACTGGAGGCTCAGACGCAGATTTCGTTAACACTCTCGTGGAATTAGACGATGGTGGACCTGCGATGGTCCTCATCGAAACCAACAGACCAGGCGTCTCAATTGACAGGCGGTTCGGTTCGCTTGATGGAAGTCATCATGCAAGTTTCGTATTCACCGATGTTCGTGTACCTCGCATGCACCTCATCGGCGAAGCTGGAACAGGTCTAAGTCGCGCGCTTGCGCAAGTGAACTCGGTTCGGATGGCTATCGCTGCCGACTGTGTAGGGCTGTGCGGATTCGTTTGTGAGTTAATCGCAAACCACATCAAGAAAGTTGAGGATAAGGGACATAACAGTCACGCTATTCGCATCCAGTTCGGGCGCATGCGAGCGCAAACATTTGCTGTTCGGAGTGCAACATATCGGACCGCGCGACTAATTGATGCAGGTGAAAATTCCGTAAATGAAGTAATGGCTTCAAAAATTCTGGCTACCGAAACTGCGAGCGATTTAGTCGATTCGGCCATCCAAATCATCGGCGGTGAAGCCCTCGTTGAGTCTCACCCACTGGCCTCAATCTTTCGTAGAGTCCGGGCGACGCGCTTAGCTGAGGGTCCAACCGATCTTCTTCATGCAAACATTTCGCGTGGTTACCTTGATCTTGATATCGGCAGAATCTGACTTCCTATGCCTTATCTGAATCAATTTTCTTCGTCCAACGACCCACTCGACATGACAACGTCGTCAGAGTTTTGGAGTCTTTGTGAGAGCGCCAACGATTTAGGCATAAGTCACGCAGATGACATTCGTTACGTATCACGCAACGTCGTAGTCCGACATCAACGTTTTCATCTGTTGGAGTGGGGTGACCCTTCTCTGCCGACTCTGCTGTTCCTGCACGGCGGAAATCAATCCGCCCATTCTTGGGACCTAGTCAGCCTTCACTTGGCTGACCGGTTCCATATCATCGCACCCGACCAAAGGGGCCACGGGGATAGTGAATGGGCTCGGGACGCTGATTACTCCTCGCACGCTATGGCTGCCGACGCGCACGCCATCTTGTCGCAGTTCAACATCGACCAGCCCATAGTTATTGGCCATTCGATGGGAGGAATGAACACGTTGAGGCTCGCTTTGGAGCAACCCAACCTCCTTGACCGTCTCGTACTTGTCGATGTCGGACCCGAGTTATCTGACGCCGGAGCCAAAACCATCCGAAATTTTGTGATTGATAACCGCGAGTTTGATGATCTCGAAGACTTCATTCAGAACGTCCAGAAGTACGACCCTTATCGATCCCGGGAACACATCGAGCGTACGGTCAAATACAACCTGTTGCAGAGAGCGGACGGCAAGTACATCAGCAAACGCGACCACGGCCCCAGATTGGCGACTACCCAAACGCAGCGAGAACAAAGCGACCGCTTCTCTCTCTCTGACGCATCCTCTATTTCCCAGCCGACGCTAGTTATCAGAGGCGCGGACTCGAACCTGTTTTCTCCAGAAGCAGCCCAACGATTTGCCGAGGCTCTACCTCAAGGGCAACTCGAAACTGTCCCCGACAGCGGTCACAATGTTCACGGTCAAAACACCTCGGGATTCTTGGCGGCTTTAATTCCTTTTCTGACCTCATAAACAATCAAACTGTTGGCTTTATGCGCAACTGCTATGGGTTAGAGCCTATGGTGACGAGATGAATTCACAAGAGCTTGAGACTCTCCTCATCGAATCAACTGATAGCGGAGTGGTAACAGTCACAATGAACCGCCCAGAGAAAAAGAACGCCGCCAACGCAGTCATGTGGGACGAGCTACGCGACACTTGGAACGCCCTAGCGGTAGATCCAGACGTACGCGCGGTGATCATGACTGGCGCAGGTGATGCATTTTGCAGCGGCGCCGATCTAGCAGGACAAGGGCGAGAGCGACATCAACTCGTATCAATGAACCTCATCCATCAAACCGTTGAAGCCCTGTACTCCATCATGGTGCCAGTCATAGCAAAAGTGAATGGCGTTGCGGCGGGAGCAGGCATGAACATGGCACTCGCATGCGATTTGATCGTCGCGAGTGACCAAGCACGCTTTAGCGAAATTTTTGCTCGCCGCGGCTTGAGCGTCGACTTCGGCGGCACGTGGATTCTGCCACGTCTGATCGGCCTACATCGCGCCAAAGAGTTGGCGTTCTTCGCCGATGTCATTTCAGCCCAAGAGGCAGCAGAGTTCGGCTTTGTCAACAAGGTCGTCCCCCACGACGAATTGGATACCGAAGTTAGCGATTGGGCTGAACGTCTCGCCGCTGGCCCTCCCTTGGCGCTGGCAATGACCAAGCGAATGTTGACCCTTAACGCAAGCAACGATTTTAAATCTGCACTCGAAGCAGAAGGATTGGCCCAGACCGTCAACTTTTACACCTCGGACACCAAGGAAGCCGTCTCCGCCTTCTTAGATAAGCGGGAACCGAAGTTCCAAGGCAACTAACCCATTACAACTAACGAATAAGAGAATCTTGGAGCCACCATATGTATGAACTATTGGCAGCAGGAAACGATCTGGAGGCGGCGGAGTCAGTTGCCCGCTCACTTGGCGGGGTCTGCTACCTTGGCGATCCGAATGAGCAACGGGAATTGCCTTTTCGGGCCTTGGTTAGGTGTGTAACTGACACTCCGCAGTCGCTTGCACCTGCCGCGAGCGTTGGTCTCTATTTAGGATTTTGTCGGGTTGTTCGCGAACGTCCCATAGCGAACCAAAGCGGGAGCGCCTCCCCAGGGGTAACCGCAATTTTTCCGTTGCTGCATCATCCCAACCTCACCCACGATCAGTCCGATGCTCATTGGCGAGACGTACACGCGCCACTTGCTTTACGTCATCACCCCGGCATGTGGGACTACACCCAACTCAGCGTCGTCAAGACGTTGAGCGGACTCGAAGTCGATGGGTTCGCTCTCGTAAGTTTCGAATCGACCGCTTCCATGAAGGAACGCTTTTTCGGAGACGACAACGATCGCGAAGTCATATATCAAGACGTTGCAAAGTTCGCTGACCCGAAATCCCCCCGGCGGGTTGTCGCCACGGAAACAATCTTTGGGTCACGTCCGCCTACCGCATCTGTTACCTGGCCTCAAGGGTGAACAAAATCGCAGCGATCGCCATTCTGGTCGCTGCGACTGCTGTATCTCAGGCCTTTGGTCGCTTTACCTACTCGGTGCTGTACACAGAAATACGCGATGATTTCGAGCTGTCTAACACCATCGCCGGAGGCATCGGGTCCCTGAATTTGGTTGGCTACCTCCTCGGTTCTTTAGTGGTGGCCTTTACCATCGGTGCTTTCGGCTTGGCCAAAACCGCAAAGTTTGGTCTTTTGGGAGTCACGATCGGCCTATTGGCGTTGAGTTGGTCCCCTAATTCCGTTGTGACACTCGTGGCCCTATTTCTGACAGGGTTGGCCGCAGCAGGTGTTTGGATTACAACCCCAGCGCTGGCAACGAACGTTTTGGGACCCGACCGAAAGGGTCTCGCAATCGGCTGGGTTACCACGGGCGTCGGCATCGGTTTTTTTGCCGCATGCTTGTTTGACATAGCTATTTCCAGTTGGCGGTGGGTATATGCAACAGAAACTGCAATTGGAATCTGCACTTTGTTGTTGCTGGCCTTTACCGTAAAGACCTCTCCGGAACCCACCACAAGTTCGGGGTTAAGTCCCGCTACTCTCAAGCGCGTACCTGGTTGGTTCAACCTTTGCGCTACTTACGGCATCTTCGCGGTCGGTGCTTCTTTGGCGATGACTTTCTCAGCGGCACTTCTGGAAGAAGACGCTGGTTTCAAGGAAGGTTCAGCTTCCCTCACCTTTGCTCTGATCGGATTGGGTCTAGCTTTAGGCGGCCCGACGATGGGTTGGCTAAGCGACTCCATCGGAAGGAATTCTGCTCAACTGGTTTCCTTTGCTGCCCTGGCGGTGAGTTGCATTCTGATCGCTAATGGACATCCCATAGGCGCGCCCGTATCAACTCTCCTTTTCGGGATGGCTTTCACGGGAGTTGTAATAAACATCACAACTAAGGTCAGCGGTCATTTAGACGACGAAGCCTTCGGTGCTGCCTATGCGCTGGTAACTATCGTGTTCGGCGCCGGATTGGCTGTGGGTCCCCAATTGGGGGGAATCATCGCTGATACTTCGGGGTCTTTTCGCCCCGCCCTCATCGTCGCGGCTTGCTGTGCCGCACTGGGGTTTGCTCTGACCCTCGTCGACCGAAAGTCAGAAATAAGCAATCCTCTAGGCCGGAATACCTAAACGCTCGTGCACTGGTGCTAGTGCTTGTAATTCGGGCATGACGTCGCGTGCAAAGAGTTTCATGTTGCGATCCGATTCGGCATGGTCCATGCCTGCGAAACTGAACACGCCCATGAATCCGTCCATATACGTTTCCTCTTGCAAGGTCACAATTTTGTCGTATACCTGCTCAGGGGTTCCCCAGAGCTGTAGATCGACGAAGAAGTCCGTCATCATTTCGAGGCCACCTGGAGCTTTAAGGCGGTCATACATCTGACCATGGTGCTCGTACCCGGGTGTGTCCTTCAGGTGAGGTTTATCGAATTCGTAATGCTCAATGATTGAATCCCAGTAACCCCCGATGAATTCTCGAGCTTTTTCTTCCGCCCTATCAGGGTTCTCGTCTACGAATGTCCAACCTGCAACCATTGGGGGCGGTGGCTCTTCTCCATTCGCTTCACGATAAATGTCTCTGTAGTCCTGCAGTTCTTGACGTACCGCCTTCCAGGGCTTTTGTGGCACGATCAAAATACCTACACCCATTTCGGCCATGATCCGAGCAGAGTCGGGTGATACAGCTGCCGCGTAGGCCCTGCCACGCATCGACTTGATGGGCCTTGGTCGAATGTCAACTCGTGGTTGATCTATCAGTTCGCCGTGATATTCGGCGTATCCGTTTTCTAAAGCGTTGAGGACCAACTCAGTTGATTCTTTGAAACGAAGCCGCGCCGAAGCCATTTCGGTTCTGAAACCATCAAACTCAACTTTTCCGGTACCTCGACCCAAACCAAGAATGAGACGTCCGTCTGACAAGTTGTCCAGCATCGATATTTGTTCGGTAACTCTCAACGGGTCGTGCCAAGGGAGCACACACACCATTGAACCCAACTTGATGGATTGCGTAGCACCAGCCATATAGGTCAGGAATTGCAGCACGTCAGGACACATGGTGTAGCTAGTGAAGTGGTGTTCAACACTCCAGACTGAGTCAAAGCCAAGATCCTCAGCTTGCAAAGCTAGGGCGAGATCTTGTTGATACACCTGCTGATCCGGAATACGTTCTCCCGGGTTTTGAAATATGACGCTCATTCCTACATGCATTTGTTTCTCCAACCTTTGCGGTCCGGTGGTCGAATACCTTAAGGCTATTCGATAATTAACTGTCCAATCAGTGCATTCCACTCCTGCATCTCTTTTACGGGCTCAAACTCGAGCTCGGGGAATGCTGCGACGAGGCGCGAGATTTGTCCTCGTGAGACGCCGCTAAGCCCAAGCCAGCCCGTTGGCTTTAGACGCGCCACAAGATCACTTGCGAGTTCACGCAATGTTTGATCGTGGATGTTGGCGATCACTACATCGAACTTTTGCGTTAATTGATCCAATTTTGTCGGAGCGAAATGGGTAATGTCTGTGACCTCGTTGCGTCGTGCGTTAGCGGCCGCCGCCAGTAGACCAGCTTCGTTGATATCAATTCCTATCGCGCGAGCAGCTCCAAATCGCACTGCCGCTATAGCCAAGATCCCGGATCCGCATCCGACGTCGAGTACTGATTCACCACCTGAAATTCGCGATGCAAGTTCCTCCAGGAGCAGCCGCGTGGATGGATGATCTCCACGCCCAAAGCCCACCCCCGGATCTATCTCAATCACAAGCTCGGCGTTAGAAGCCACCCAAGGGAAACACACTTCTGTGCTCTGCCCGACTGGTATGGGGCTATTCCACTTCTTCCAAGCAACTGCTCTCGCACTGTCCGGCGGGCCGGCAACTGCGACATATTGGGCGTCACGTAAGTCGGCGACAGTCTTTAAAGCAGCTTCTTCGCTGTTCGCTTCATAGGTCGCTACCCACCGGTTATTGCGCAGCTGAGTCCATTCTGTCGCTCCGAGAATGCTCTCCACTTCTGAACGCGAAACTTCATCAACTGCGACAACGACGTTGCCGCTCACGGCTCTAGTGACAAGGCGCGTCTTCGGGCTTCGATTGTGTGACCTGCCGATTGTCGCGATTCGTTAGCTGCAGATTCGAAGATTCCTTTTGCCATTAAGGACGACTCGTCGACCCGTCGGTCCATATAGATGGATGCTCGTATTTCATGAATCTCCTTAGAAGTGGGCGCCGAGTCGCTAGCCATATCGATCAAATGGCAGGCAACCCTAAAATCGCCTGCGTCGGCTAATTGACGAGCCCGTCGTGCGAGGTCAGCAGCACCTCCCGCCATGTCAGCCACAACGTTGGCTAAAGCAACATCACTAGCGGGTTTAAGTCGCGAAGGTTTACCGTCCCACCAACCTCCGTACAGGCGCCATATGTTACGAATCACGAACTCAGGTTCGTCATACATTGGACGCAGATAGGGCAGCTCAAGCACCGCTGGGTCAACACCAACAGACGAAACGATGTCATCAAGTGTTGCTCCTGCGTTCATAGCCGATACGACGTCTTCAACCAGTTGTTCAAGCGTCGAAGCAACCACTTCTAAACAGGAAACAATGCGAGCGTGACCGGAGATCGGTAGGCCGTGGGCCGGGACGAACAACTCGACGTCGGTACTCATCATCTCGCGTAATGATCTTGCCCATTCCAGCGGGTATCTCTGGACTTTCTGTGGGTTTCCGCAGTTCGGGAAGTTCCATATGAACTGATCTCCTGCTGAAATCATCTTGTGCTGGGGTATCCAGGTCCACGTGTGATCGTCCGTTTCACCTTTTGCATGATGAAGCTCGAAGTCCACGCCACCAACCTCTAAGGACATCGTCTGCTCGTACTCCACGCTGACGTCAAGAGTGCCTTCGGGCACAAAGGGTCGATTGCCCGCTTTTCCTTTAAGGCTGGAAACCGGCAAACCACCGAATTGTCGGGCATTGATGACTTTGTTGTAGCCGTTCGTGGCTCGGTAGCGATCCATTCGTAAGGGTAGATTCGCGTGGCCAACTACCTGCGGTAGTTGACGGCCCTGCTGTCTCGCTTCCTCCGCGACAGCACCGCTGCCACCGACATGATCGATATGCCCGTGCGTGTAGACAAGAGTGTGAATTGGGTCCGTATTCCACTGTCGCAAACTCTCGAGAACCTGGCTACCGCTCCCGGGGCCACTTGAATCAAAGGCCACAAGTCCATCCTCAGTTCTCACAATCACCACGTGGCTAAAGGCTTCAACGAGCGCCACGTCATCCGTTAGCTCGCTGAGTTCATGTGACACCCGGTTGGGAGGACCATCTGCGCGTCCACTGTCGATAAAGCGCGCAGAGAGCTCCAAAACATGCTCAGTCATTAAGCCAAACTAGATGAATTGGACCGCCTGTGAAGTCACTCGAAATGTCGTTCATCCCACCAAGGGAAGAATTCGGGCATATCTTCGCTTGTTTTCAGCGTGAACGCTGCAGGCCGTTTCTCTAAAAACGAAACCACTCCCTCATGAGCGTCGGCTCCCTGACCGAGGTGGTAGATGCCTCGGCTGTCGATCTTGTGAGCTTCCATTGGGTGGTCGGCTCCCAGCATTCGCCACATCATGTGACGAATCATGGTCACAGAAACAGCTGAGGTGTTTTCTGCTATTTCCAAAGCGACTTCACGCGCAGCTGGGAGCAGTTCGTCTGGTTCATGGATGCTACGAACCAGCCCTGCCTCATGGGCTTCCTGCGCATCGAATACTCTGCCACTGTAGGCCCATTCGAGAGCTTTACTGACTCCCACCGCCCGAGGTAGGAAATACGAGGAGCACGCTTCAGGGACGATACCTCGGCGACTGAACACAAATCCGATCCGAGCTGCGCTGGAGGCCATGCGAATGTCCATAGGTAATGTCATGGTGATTCCAACCCCAACGGCGGGTCCATTGATAGCGGCAATAATTGGTTTGTTGAATTCGTAGATCCGAAGCGAAAGCAGTCCCCCACCGTCGCGCAGCCAGGAGTTCTCGCCTTCTTGTCTTCCCTCATTTGAAGCGCGTTCCTCTTGAGCGTCGCTGTCCTGATTGTCGTAATCGAATGTTTCAGCTCCTCGAGCTAGATCAGCGCCGGCACAAAACCCTCGTCCCTCACCGGTAACGATCACGGCTCGGATTTCGTCATCTTGATCTGCGTGATCAAGGGCTTCGAGAAACTCGCGTTGCATTTCGCTGTTGAACGCGTTGAGTCGTTCTGGCCGGTTCATGGTCAGCGTTAGAACATGATCAACGACTTGGTATTGGAGGGTGTTGAATTCAGGCATCGATTTCCTTTGACCGCTCGAAGATGGTGTTGCGCATAGCGCGGAACACTGTAACTCGCCTAGTTACCGGGTGAGCCAGTTGCCTTCAGGAATGTCGACAAGTTCCTCTGATGTTCCGCCGTATTGATATGCGTGAGCTCGGACACCCATTGCTGTTGTGACTCGAACTCGGTGGTACAAACCATCGACCGCCCCTTCAATTTCGTCGAGGAGTAACAGCGCCTCTCGTAGCTGTGCGGGGTCGAGACGGAAGCGAAATCCGTGTATTACTCCCACACGGTCAAACAGAGCGGCGGGGTAACCCAGGCCGGTGTCGTAGACACGTCCACTTACTTGATCTGGTTCGTACGCCAAAACATAGGGCGCCAAAAACTGCCAGCGTTCCTGACCAGGTAGAAGCGTTCCGTAACAAAATATCTCGTTGATGTCGTCGGGTTCGTCAAACATCTAAGAAGCGGCCGGCCGCGAATGCCGAACCAAGAGCTCCGACAATGACGCCCATAAAAATAGTGGCCAGTGTCGCCGTGGTGAACTGCCCTGATGTAACGGTAAATGACCTAAAGAAGGCCAGAATTTCGGAACGCCCGAAAAGCTCTTCGACGTGGTTACGTAGTACGGCGGCGGCGGCCGCTCCGACGAGGCCGCCTGCTAAGCCGTGCAGCATTCCTTCCAAAATAAACGGTAATCGAATGAAGCTATTGGTAGCACCAACCAACTTCATCACTTCTATCTCGCGTCGACGCGCGAACATGGCAACTCGAATCATGTTGAAAATCAGCATGGCGCTGGCCGCGGCAAGAACAATGGACATCAATAAAACGATCCATCTAAACGAGTTAAACCATTCTCGGATCGCGTCTACTTGTTGCCGGCCGGTTTCAACCGAATATACGCCGGGGCGTTGTCGAAACTGAGCTGCCAGCGATTCGATAAGTTCTCCTTCGGCGTCTCGAGGTACGACTCGATACGAGGGCGGCAAACTTTCAACGGAAATCTCAGCTAGGAGTTCCGGCTCATCGGACAACATGTCTTCAAGCAAATTAAAGGCTTGATCTTGAGTAATGAATTGGATTCGCTCTATGTCGGGATGGTTTCGGAGTTCTTGGCCCAGAGCGTCGATTTGCCCCCCGGCAATGTTTGGCTCTAGGAAGATCTCGAACTGGACGCCACCCTGCCATCGTCCGAGCGCGTTGGCGCTCGCGTATCTGGCCATCAGACCCAAACCAACGAGCATCACCCCAACCGCGACGGTCAGTATCGCAGCGACAGTTAGGGTGAGATTGCGGCGAACGTTGATCCACGTTTCCCTCGCGAAATAGGCCGCACGGTTTACGAATCCTCGCACCGCTATCCGTACACTCCCTGTTGTTCATCTCGAACAACTTGACCTGCGCGCAAGGCAACAACTCTACGTCGCATTTGATCCACAATTGTTTGATCATGGGTTGCCATAACTACTGTGGTACCGGTTCGGTTAATTCGATCCAGTAACCGCATGATTTCTTGGGCGGTATTCGGGTCGAGATTTCCTGTTGGTTCATCGGCCAAGAGAATGAGCGGTCGGTTCACAAAAGCTCGTGCTATAGAGACCCGTTGCTGCTCACCTCCGGAGAGTTCGTCGGGAAAGCTTTTCTGCTTGTGGGAAAGGCCCACCAATTCCAAAATCGCCGGAACTTGAGTCGTAATAATGTTTTTTGGCCGCCCTATGACTTCAAGCGCAAATGCGACATTCTCATAGACGGTTTTTTGGGGAAGTAACTTGAAGTCTTGAAACACAGACCCGATGTTGCGACGAAGATAAGGGACTCGCCAAGAATTGATTCGACTTAAGTCTTTTCCGGCTACGTGAACCTGTCCTGCCGTTGCCGGCTCTTCGGCAGTTAGAAGCCGCAGCATCGTTGACTTACCTGACCCTGATTCGCCGACTAGAAATACGAATTCACCTTTGTCAATGTTGAGACTGACGCCATCTATGGCGCGAGTCTCACCCTTATAGATTTTCGTGACGTCGTTGAGGCGAATCATAGGTGTGTGGCTCGCCAGCAAAGTTGTGGAGATCTAGGCGAGATACCCCAGAGTACGGCAGGATTACTTTCTCTTCGCGTCAGCGAGCGAAAGCTTCTATGTCCTTCAGGAATTCGGATCTCGTTGGCTTCGCCGCCATTGGAGAAACGCTTCCATCAACGAATCGACATCACCGTCGAGCACGGCGTCGACATTGCCAACTTCAAAGTTAGATCTCAGATCTTTTACCTGTTGATAGGGGTGTAATACATAAGATCGGATTTGGCTTCCCCAAGCTACGTCACGTTGCTCGCCGGCTAGTTCTGTAAGTTCTGCTTCTCGTTCTTGTCTTTGCAGGTCGGCCAACTTCGCCGCCAGCATCTGCATCGCTCGGTCTTTGTTTTGATGTTGGCTTCGTTCGTTTTGGCAAGCGACAACAGTGCCTGTTGGCAGGTGCGTGATGCGCACGGCTGAGTCGGTCACATTCACATGCTGACCTCCAGCCCCCGACGACCGATAAGTATCGATTCGCAGGTCCTTTTCATCGATAACGACTTCATCCGATACTTCGTCGAAGAACGGAACGACCGATAGGGAACAAAATGCTGTATGGCGTCGTGCTTGAGCGTCAAATGGCGAAATTCTGACTAACCGGTGAACACCCCGTTCAGCTTGTAAAAACCCGAACGCGAATCGGCCCTTCACGATGAACGTCGCTGAACTAATACCAGCTTCTCCTCCGTCAGTCGCTTCTTGAATCTCTACTGAAAATCCCTTGTTTTCGGCCCAACGGAGATACATCCGCAGAACCATTTCCGCCCAATCACAAGCATCGGTCCCTCCTGCGCCGGAGTGAACTTCGCATACTGCGTCATTCTCGTCATGTTCTCCGTTGAACAGCGCAAAAAGTTCAATGTCGTCGAGTTGGTGTTCTAACGATGAGATCGCCGCACCGATTTCCTCGTCGAGCGATTCATCTTCTTCTTCTCGCGCTAAGAGCTCCAAGGTGGAGGTGTCGTCCAATTCACGGCGAACCTTTTCCCATCGATCGATGTCATCTCGAAGGTTGGCCAGGCGACCCGTGACATTTCGCGCTTCATCAGGATTGTCCCAAAGGTCGGGACTTGCGGCTCGAGACTCCAATTGGGTCATTTCTTCGCGGGCCTGATCAATGCCTAGGTAGACGTGCGCTTCGGTTACACGACGTTCGAGTTCTTCAAGTGTCTCGGATTTATCTGACATTAGAGGTCTCGATGCTCAGCGCCCGCAACAGTGTTTGAATTTCTTACCTGATCCACAATGGCAGGGATCGTTACGGCCGATTTTTTGTTCTTCGGTCTTGACTACTTGTGCTTGTTTGCTGGTTTGACTGGGAGCCACGGGTTTCGGTGGCGCGGCTGCGGGGGTGAGTTGGGGGCTGCTGTCGGAAGACGAGTACGTCAAACCATCACCGCTGCGCTGGCCATCGGCAATCACTACTTCAGCGTGCATCGCATACTTAACAAAATCGCTATAAACCGATTCAAGCATCGATGAGAACATGTCGAATCCCTCACGCTGCCATTCGGCGACTGGGTCCTTCTGTCCTATGCCTCGAAGGTGAATGCCTTCCCGCAGGTAGTCCATCTCGTAGAGATGTTCGCGCCAACGCTGATCGATGATTCTGAGTAGAACCTGGCGCTCAACCTCACGCATGGTTGATGCGCCGAGTTCCGTTTCCCTCTTTTCGAAATGTCGGACGGCGTCATCAACCATGTCTTGTTCGAGCGTGATCACATCGTTAATTTGCTGCATCTTGTCAACAGTGATCTCGGTGGGCCAGTAGCTGTTGGTCTCAGCGTGAATCGCTTCAAGGTCCCATTCGGATTGGTCTTCTTCGCCGCAGAACTGATCAACTATCTGAGCTACTGCAGATTCGATGTACTCCAAAGATTCTTCTCGTAGGTCTTCTCCGTTGAGAATCTGTGATCTTCGGGCGTAGACCACTTTGCGTTGTTCGTTCATGACCTCGTCGTATTTCAGAACATTTTTCCGAACCTCGGCATTCTTTTGCTCAACCGTGTTCTGGGCTCGCTCAATTGCTTTGGTCACCATGTTTGCTTCGATAGGGGTGTCATCGGGAAGCGCTCGGTCCATAACCCAATTCATTGCCCCTGTGGCAAAGAGTCGCATGAGGTCATCTTCTAACGAAAGATAGAAGCGGCTTTCGCCTGGGTCGCCTTGGCGACCAGAGCGACCTCGTAACTGATTATCAATACGACGAGATTCGTGGCGTTCGGTTCCTAAAACGTAGAGTCCACCGACGTCTTTAACTTGTTGCCCTTCCGCTGCGCAGGACGGCTCATGGTGGGCTACGCGCGCTTCTAGCTTTTCCGCGTTCGCTGGATCGTCGGGGTCCATTCCGTCTCGGAACAAGTCTTGACGTGCCAGGCCCTCTGGATTGCCTCCTAGCAGGATGTCTACGCCTCGTCCGGCCATGTTCGTTGCGACGGTGACGGCACCGAGTCTCCCGGCTTGAGTAACAATCTCTGCTTCCCGGTTGTGTTCTTTCGCGTTGAGGACATTGTGGGTAATGCCCCGTTGGTCCAAGGCACGCGCGATCTTTTCACTGTTTTCGACACTTACTGTGCCCACCAGGATTGGCTGCCCTGTGGCTCGTCTTTCTTCGATGTCGTCGACTACCGCTCCAATTTTAGAGTTTTCGGTTTTGTATATGAGGTCTGCGTGGTCCTGACGTTTAACGGGACGGTGGGTAGGCACAGGCACGACATCGAGGCCGTAGGTGTTTCCGAACTCGGCTGCTTCGGTGGTCGCGGTACCTGTCATGCCTGCAAGCTTGTTGTACAACCGAAAGTAATTTTGAAGGGTGATAGTTGCGAGAGTTTGGTTCTCTGCTTTTATGCTCACTCCTTCTTTAGCTTCCACTGCCTGATGCAGACCTTCGCTCCAGCGTCGACCGTCAAGGATGCGGCCGGTGAATTCGTCAACGATTCTGACCTCACCGTTTTGTACGACGTAGTCGCGGTCTCGGCGATATAACTCTTTCGCCTTCAACGCTGCACTCATTTGATGGACGAGGTTCGAAGAAACTTGGTCGTACAGGTTGTCGACATTGAGAGCTCGCTCGACTTTTTCTATGCCTGGTTCCAGCACCGCCACGTTTCGTTTGTCCTCTTCGACTTCATAGTCAACGTCGCGGGTCAGGGTTCGTGCGATTTGGGCGAACTGACCGTATAGCTTGGCGGCGTCCGCTAGACGTCCGCTGATAATCAGCGGTGTCCGAGCTTCGTCGATGAGAATTGAGTCAACTTCGTCGACGATGCAGTAGTTGTGGCCCCGCTGTACTTGTTGATCTTTTGACGGCGCCATGTTGTCTCTTAGATAGTCAAAGCCGAACTCGTTGTTTGTGCCGTAGGTGATATCTGCGGCGTATTGGAGTCGTTTGACTTCTGGGTCGGTTTGCCCTGGGACAACTAGCCCGACCTCTAGGCCAAGGAATCGGTGAACGCGACCCATCCAATCGGCGTCGCGGGTTGCCAAGTAGTCGTTGACCGTGACGATGTGTACTCCTTGGCCGGAGAGCGCATTCAAATAGACGGGAAGAGTTGATACGAGCGTCTTTCCCTCGCCCGTCCGCATTTCTGCTACCCAACCAAAATGAAGGGCGGCCCCACCCATTAACTGAACGTCGTAATGCCGTTGACCTAACACTCGCTGGGCTGCCTCTCGTGTAACGGCAAAGGCGTCGATAAGTATGTCGTTAAGGTCCGCGCCGCGGTCTATTTCCAGCTTGAAGTCAGTTGTTTTCGCTCGTAGTTCCTGATCAGAAAGTTTCTGATAGTCGCTTTCAACGGCGTTGATCTCAGGTACTAGCGACTCGAGGGCTCGTATCTTCTTCCCTTCGCCCGCGCGCAAAAGTTTTTGAAACACCGCCATTGCATTAAGGCTACCGGCGCATACCTGCCACTGCGGGTCGCTTAGGTCTCAGACCGATGGGAAGTCAATAGCGGTAGTGGTCGGGTTTGAATGGCCCTTCCACTGGGACGCCTATGTAATTTGCTTGCTCTTCGGTGAGGGTTGTGAGTTTTACACCCAGCTTGTCGAGATGAAGTCTCGCAACTTCTTCGTCTAAGTGCTTGGGGAGAAGGTGTACTTCGTTTGCAAGAGAGTCGGCGTTCGCGTGCAACTCAATCTGGGCGAGTACCTGGTTGGTGAAACTCATTGACATTACGAAGCTCGGATGGCCCGTGGCACATCCCAAGTTCACTAGACGGCCTTCTGCCAGAACCAGGACGCTGTTTCCGTTGGGAAAAATGTATTCATCGACTTGGGGCTTGATGTTGCGTCGCTGCACATCCGACATTTTTTCTAGCCCGGACATGTCGATTTCGTTGTCGAAATGGCCAATGTTGCAGACCACAGCATTGTGTTTCATTGCGCCCATGTGTTCCGCCGAAATGATGTCGCGGTTGCCGGTAGTGGTTACAAAGATGTCGATGTCGCCGACGACATTGTCCAGCCTGTCAACTTCGAATCCTTCCATCGCAGCTTGCAGCGCGTTGATCGGGTCTATTTCGCTCACTACGACGCGGCAACCCTGCCCTCGTAGAGACTGCGCACAGCCTTTCCCGACATCTCCATATCCGGCGACGAAAGCGAGTTTCCCGCCCAGCATGACGTCGGTGGCTCTGTTCAGCCCATCAATTAGCGAGTGTCGGCAACCGTAGAGATTGTCGAATTTAGATTTAGTGACCGAATCGTTGACGTTGTAGGCGGGAAACTGGAGTTCGTTTCGTTCGACCATCTCATACAGCCGATGAACTCCGGTGGTTGTTTCCTCAGACACACCTCTAATATTTGCGATCATCTCTGACCAGAATGTGGGATAGCTTTCAGCAACTGTTGCAAGAAGCTTCAAAATTTCTTCCTCGTCGTGAGAAGTTGCTTCTTCTACTGCCGGTACTGAGCCTTCTTGTTCGTAGCGCGCTCCTAAGTGCACCAACAAAGTAGCGTCGCCGCCATCGTCAAGAATCAGGTTAGGTCCGCTCTCACCTGGCCACCTAAAAGCCTGTTCCGTGCACCACCAGTACTCTTCGAGAGTCTCGCCCTTCCAGGCATAAACAGGGACACCTTGAGGGTCCTCTACGGTCCCATTTCTGCCTACGACGACAGCCGCAGCCGCATCATCTTGGGTGGAAAAGATGTTGCAAGACACCCAACGGACATCGGCTCCTAGATCAACCAGCGTTTCTATCAGAACGGCGGTTTGAACAGTCATATGCAAGGAGCCCATAATTCTTGCACCCGCCAGCGGCTGCGAGTCATACCCCTGGGCGCGCAATGCCATTAAGCCAGGCATCTCTTCCTCTGCTAACTCAATTTGCTTTCGCCCGGATTCAGCAAGGCTCAAATCAGCGACTTTGTAGTCTCCTTGGAGAGAGCTATTGGGTGCCATGCGGCGCTCCTATGCGGTTTGACGCCTATCGGGGAGCAAGGCGCACGTCTCAAATCCTACCGTCATCTTCGGCTGGCAATCACGATGATCATTGAGCAAGCCGATGTTTCAACTGAGTCAACACATCGATGGGTCCGGGGTCCTGTCCGAGTAAGGCAGCCACTTCTAATGATGTTTGATCCCCAAACAAGATCAGGTCAAAAAGCTGGGCCAGTTCGGAATTGCCTTCTGCCCAGACAGTGATGACATCAGATTTGTCGCTGCCTGCAACGGCTTCGTTAAAGTCAAAGCGAGGAGCTAGGCGCGGATGTTCATAGGTGTGACGTAATTGAACAGCCACAATGTTTGGCTCGCCACTATGAGTTGCGCCCCACCCTGCGAGTTCGTTGTGGCAAGTTTCGGGCATCACATTGCAAAACGCCGGCGTCTTGGCATTTTCATTTAACTGGTTCTTAAACCGAACGGCCGCTACTTCACCTAATGCTCCACCTCCATAAACGAGTGGAATGTGGGTTGCGAGGCTCTCTCCTACCGAACGCGACATATCCGAGCCATTGCGTATCCGCTCACACCGATTTCGAAGGGTGTTAACCACATCTTCAAGATCGGCTTCGAGGCCTTCGAGGAGTCTCATCGAATTCAATGCTCGTAGTAGCGGCACTGACATTGCACCTACGGCGCATCGCGGCATCGGAATTGCGGCATCGACTAACGACAGTGAGGCTTGCCACTCCTCCGCGAGACGGCTCAAAGTTCCGCCGCAAGTTACAGCCAAGAGATGAGCGTTTCGTTCATTCGCTATTGCCGCAGCGTGAAGGGTCTCTTCGGTTTCTCCGCTGAATGAGACGACCATCACCAAAGTCCGGCGACCAACAAAGTTCGGGCATTCATAGCCTTTGCTAACTACAACTGGGATCGAGATCCGTGGACCAACTATTGCCTTGACGATGTCGCCGGCGATCCCTGAGCCACCCATGCCCAGCACCACTAGCTGATCGATGTCCGATGCGTTCGGGAGATGATCGGTTTGTAGGTCTCGTGCCATGGATTCTTCTATCTGGTCAGGCAACGCCAGTGCGGCTTCTTGCATGCCAAGCGAATCAGGTCGAGTTGTCACGTTAGTCCTCGGAACTCGGGCTTCCAGTTTCGTGTCCCGCTAGCTGGTCCAGTCGTTGTCGTTCTTCTTCGTTAAGCGAAGTCGACTCCGATGTCAGCAACACTGGAATCCCATCCTTTATCGGGTATGTGATCCCCTGTCGCGGGTTGTAGAGAATATTTTCGTCAGCAAAATATCGCAGGGGTCCCTTGTCGTCTGGACAGGCGAGAATCTCGAGTAAACCGGGATCTAAAGCCATTTTCTCTCCTTCAGATCTTGCTATTCCGCTGGGCGAGTTAAACCTCGTTCTTATTCGTCCAGGGTACGGCAGCAATTACTGAATGAGGTCCAGAATTTGATCTACTCGCTTGGCGACCTCGGATGCATCAGGCCCTTCTACGTTTAAACGCAGCAGTGGTTCAGTGTTGGAGGGTCGCACGTTAAACCACCAATTGCCGCAATCAACTGTTAATCCATCTAAATGATCTTGGTGCTGATCGGTGAAGCTATTCGAGATGTTCTGAATGGCAGTTGCCGTGTCGCCGACGTCAACGTTTATTTCACCCGACTGTGAATATCGCTGGAACGGGCTACATATTGAAGAAAGTGAACCGTCGCTTTGCGATAGGCGTTCCAACACAATCATTGCGGCAATCAAACCTGAATCTGCGCCATAGTTTCGGGCGAAGTAGTAGTGGCCGCTGTGTTCTCCGCCAAACATCGCCCCTGTGTCTGCCATGAGGGCCTTGATATAGCTATGACCAACTCGAGTTCGAAGGGGGTCTCCCCCGCCTTCTCGTATCGCTTCCACTGTTGCTCTTGAACAAATCAGATTATGCAGAATAGGGCCAGGTCCTTCTCTCTCAAGGATCGCCGTGGCAACTAGGGCTGTGGTGATAGATCCGCTAATAGGAACCGCTCGTTCGTCGACGAGGAACACTCGGTCCGCGTCACCATCAAACGCCAAACCAACATCTGCCCCAGTCTCGAGAACGCGACGTTGAAGGTCTGCCAAGTTTTCTGTTTGGAGCGGGTCAGCTGGATGGTTCGGGAAGGTCCCATCAAGCTCTTCATAAAGGATTTCTAGGTCGAATGGAAGAGCATCAAACGCTGCAGGTACTACAAGTCCGCCCATTCCGTTCGCAGTGTCAGCGACTACCTTCAGTGGTCTCAACGAACTGATATCCACAAATGAATGGACGTGCTGAACGAACTTGTCAAGGAGGTTCAGCTGTTGGACACTGCCCCATTGCTCAGTTGGACTAGCTGGTTGGGTAGCCAAATGCTGAATTTGTCCTAAGCCAGTGTCTGCCCCGATCGCTTTCGCCGACGGTTGACATAGTTTCATCCCGTTATACGCAGCCGGGTTGTGCGATGCAGTCAGCATGACCGCTGGGGCGTCCAAATATCCTGACGCGAAGTAAAGAAGATCCGTGGAGGCCAGCCCAATATCGGTTACGTCGACACCCTGGGAAGTGACGCCTTCGCTGAACGCGGCAGAGAGACCTTCACCTGAGGGTCTCATATCTCGACCAATGACGACCACGTCCGATTGTGTAAATTTCGCGAACGCGGCACCCAATGCTCTTGCCATCGGCTCGTCAAATTCTTCTGGCGCTAGACCCCTTATGTCATATGCCTTAAATACTTTCGCTAGGCGCTCTGGGCTGATTGGCGGAATCACATCGGTTTGAGACATCGCATCTTGGAGATTAACCACCTGTCGGAGGTGCGTCGTTGTATCTCCCAGTCATCGACCATAGACGAACCCTGGCCACATCCCAGAGCATCCGAATTGCCTGGGGGATGAATCGCACAGTGCTCTGCTCCACGTGGTCCACAACAACTGGTATCTCCGCTATCTCCATTTGAAAACGTCGAGCCAGGAACAGAACCTCGACATCGAATGCGAAGCCATCGATTCTTGACATGGGAAAGATGGATTGAGCTGCTTGAAAAGTGAAGCCTTTCAAACCGCATTGGGTATCAAGATGAGGGCCGGGCACAAACAGTCGAGTAAGACGATTAAAGACTCGGCTGCCTTGCTCACGCATAAAGCTGGACGGACCGTTTTCTTCGCTTTCGCTGTGACGGCGACTACCCAAAGCTACGTCTGCGCCTCCGTCCAGAACTTCCACGATGCTCATTATTTGCGAAGGGCGGTAGGCGAGGTCCACGTCGGTAAACACGAGGTAGGACCCTGATGCAGCCGCCATGCCTCGTCGAACCGCCTCACCTTTACCTCGATTTTCGGTTAGCTCAATAACTTGGTTCGCACCGGATTGCCTAGCGATTAGCGCTGTCTCGTCCTCAGAGCCGTCATCTACCACAATGATTTCAACGTCTGCCGGTTGGACGTCATCTCGAATCCGTTGAATAGCTTCCGCAACGAGCGGGGCAGCTCGATATGCGGGCAAAATCACCGAGATGCGCTGGTCAATCATTTGGCTATCTCTCTGCGTTGATTCCTGCGCACAAAAACGACTCCCACGATTCCAAGCAGAGTCACGGCCCACCCTAAATACTCCGCCCAGGTTGCTTCGAATTCCAACGCAACATTGTTGTCAGTGGGAATTACCACCATCCAATTAGGGGTCGCCCGGTAAGGACCCAACGCTCCCGCCACAGACCAGTTCGGGAAATAAGACGCTTTAACGATTACCGGCACGCCAAGACGATCAACAGAAAAGCTGATCTTTTCGCGAGATTCGCGAATGTCTGTTATCGAAACCGAGGGCAACAGTCGTTCAGTCGATTCAGTGAACGTTCGCCCCCCGATAAACGGCGCTTCCACAACATCGACACGCGCCCACTCCTGGGGTCCGTCTCCAGTAATTGCAACATGGCGGCGAATAGGATCGTTGAACCATGCCGCCGCGGGATCGGTCCAGGCTCGTCCTCCCGCATTACCCTCAGAAGAAACATTGGGTTCATATGAAAGACCCTCAACTAGTGAAGAGTCGACGACCCGGTAAACACGCCAAGGACCTGAGATCGCCAATAATTTGAGCCTGTCTGGGTGTCCGGTCGCTTGTTCAATAGCTTGTTCGCTGAAAGCCAGGTAGTACCGAACTCCCGACATTCGCATGTGTTCGATACCAGACTCTAAATCCAGTCCTCTGTAGGCCAAACCTCGCATCGGCCGCGAAGGGTTCGCCGACAACTCTGACTGCATCAAGAAGTGAAATGGGACGGTTGCAGACGACTCGAAATAAAGACCCTCCATCGAACCAATACAGCCATCTGTCCAGTAGGGCAACAGCATGGGAGCCATTGGGGTCCCATAGGAACCCAACTCGTCCCGCTCATACTCCCATAACGCTCGACCGCATCCATATTCATCCCCAATGTCCGCCATGGTCTCTACAAGGGTCCTATACACCGGGTATCCGGCACGAGCTTCGTACCCGGTGAAGTTCCAAGCAGCCCAACCTGCAACAAAGTTCTGATCACCAGACGCAACCGTTACCGGACCCCAGCGAAAGTCACCGTTTTGGTTGTAGGTACCGCCAGGAGCGATTCCCAAATACACAGAAATGAAGATGCTCGCAGCAAACAAAACTGCGACAGGAACCACAGCAACTCTTAGGTTTCCTCTGTCGCGAGAACTGCCGCGCCGATCTAAAGAATCTCGGGTTTGCAATAATTCAATTAGGAAATAAACACCAACCGCTGCAGAGAAATACACAGCCAAGTACCAAAACGGAAGCAAGCGGGCGTTCCATAAGCGATGTTGGGGCCAAAAGACGAAAGCAAGGCCTGCGGCGACACCCATCGCAAGAAAAAAAATTGCGGGCTGGTACCAACGCAAGCAACCGACAACAACGCCTATCGCTGCTAACGCGAGAAGCCACAAGATGGCCATCTTGGCGCTATCCCCCGACAACCGTTCAGGGAAGAAAAGATTATTGCGAACCTCGTCAAGTTTCTCCCACCCCATGTCGTTCAAGTAAGGGCGGCGAATCAAAAACGGAACTGTCCAAAACGCCGACAAGGCGCCACTGAGAATGCCTAGCCCTAACAGCCGAACCGATGCCTTGAATTCGCTGACCACCAGAACCAGCAGAGGTAGCAGACACACCAGAACTCGCATCCATTGATTCGAAGTGGTTAACCAAACCGCCGAGATCAGAAGCAGCCCAATCAACAAGAAAAGAGTTGCGGTTCGAGCACCCAAACGAATTCGCATGCGACATGCAGAATGAACTGCTACTTGGAGAACCGTTGCCGCGACCGCAAATAACAGGGGTATCGGATGACAGAGCGCTACGACCCCCAGAACCAGAGTCGCCGCAACTTTGTGAGTACCAGCATCAATAACTCGGTTGACTAAACCGAGGTAAACAAGAGCCAAAGAAAGCCCTATGGAAAATGCGAACTCACCCGCAAGAGTCGAGGCAATATTCCCACCATAAATAGTGAAGTTGTGATCAAAGACGAAAAGAAGTCCCGCAATCGCTAAAAGAGCCGGCAACGGTTCCTTCCACCTTGACAGTCGACCCATCAACCAGGCCGCTATAGGCATAAACACGACACCGGACACGGCTACAAGCTTGAAAGCAACGCCGTATGGAGCCAGCAGATCAACCACAACTACTAGCAGGTAGGGCAACACCATGTAAAAGTGCATGGCCGGGAACCCCGCATACCAATCAGGGCTCCAGCCTCTGAGCTGCCAGGAAGGCAGCAGTTCATCACGCAGAAAGGCCGGACCCCATACATGGGCACCCATATCGCCGCCAGTTGGCGTGCTATCAACAAATATTTCTGAAGGACCTAGGCCCCATACCACCATGCCAGCTGATGCAACCGCAACGAATAGTGATAACCAGTCTTGTAGCCCATACCCGAATCGCTGCACAACTGACCGTATCGGAGTTGCCTCTTGATTTCGTGACGGGTCAGGGAAGGTCATTCGTCCTTATGTTGGCATCCACTTACCGCCAACGGGAATCAGGGGAACTTAACTCCGTCTAGAACCAAGAACCGATTACTTTCTCACTACCCAACTGTATGGGAGAACCTCGGGCGTTTCTCCGCCGTCAATCTTGGCTGATGTATTCGCCTTCGTCCTGAAAGATAACCTGAGTTTCTTTGCGCCTGTCCTGACACGACCAACCTTGGGGCGGCCGGAACCTATCCGCGTGGATCGCACACAACTCCAAAAGATTGGCGTCACGATCGGGGTTCAAGGCGCAAAGTTCCACCAAACGAGTTTCATAGTCAAACAACAACAGCACTTCTGCATCGTTGGCGCACAGAGGTCGACTACATAGGCGAGATCGAGAAACCGTCACCTAGCTGAAGATACAGAACCTATAGACGAAATTATGGGATCTTGCGGACAACTGGTCCTGTCACGCAGATGATTAAGCCGCCTTCACCTCTAGCATGGTCATATGGTCGCCGAAGGACACGAGACCGAACCTCCTCCAGGTGAACGCCGCCGGGAAGGCTGGCCGCGCTGGTCAGTCTGGATGCTTGTGGCCTTAGTCCT
>CEUZ01026676.1_pt1 | contig 24075 bp, 18 predicted proteins | sample 361511 | NCBI WGS metagenome assembly CEUZ01 (sample SAMEA2622822, study PRJEB7988) | marine metagenome | biome: marine biome (ENVO:00000447); feature: surface water layer (ENVO:00002042); material: "saline water (ENVO:00002010), including plankton (ENVO:xxxxxxxx)" | depth 5 m | reverse complement strand
CATTTATTTTAATTTAAATTGGTAAAATATAAATTTCATGGAAATTAGCAAACAAAATTATTTAAGCAACCTAAACAATAACCAAAGAGAAGCAATAATAAACCCCGATGGGCCATGTTTAATTGTAGCGGGTGCTGGATCTGGAAAAACTAAAGTTTTAACTTCAAGAGTTATACATATCATTAAGGAAAAAAAGGCTTGGCCTAATCAAATCTTGTGTGTCACTTTTACAAATAAAGCAGCAAGAGAAATGCAGAATAGGATTGCTAGACTATTAAATACCAAAATATCGTCTTTACCTTGGTTAGGAACTTTTCATTCTGTAAGTGCAAAACTTTTAAGAAAGCATGCTGAAGCAGTTGGATTAAATTCTCATTTTACAATTATAGATCAGGACGATCAACTGAGATTGATAAAAAATATATGTAAAGCTGAAAATATTGATGTTAAAAAAATATCCCCTCAGTTTATTTTATCTTTTATTAATCAATGGAAAAATAAAGGTTTGCTTCCGAAAGATGTAGTTACAAAAAAGAACTTACCTTTGGAACGAGCTATATTAACTGTTTATAAATATTATCAAGAAAGACTTAAAATTTTAAATTCATGTGACTTTGGAGATTTAATTTTGCTCTGTGTAAACATGTTTGAAAACAATTCTGATATACTTGATTTATATCTTAACAATTTTAAATATATACTTGTAGATGAATATCAGGACTCAAATTATATCCAAAGCAAATGGCTTAACTTACTCGCAAAAAAAAATAATAATATTTGTTGTGTTGGGGATGATGATCAATCGATCTATAGTTGGAGGGGCGCTGAAATAAAGAATTTTTTGGATTTTAGTAAAATATATAAAAATACAAAAATTATTAAACTGGAACAAAATTATAGATCTACACAAAATATACTTAGTGCTGCTTCAGGTTTAATTGCAAAAAATACTGATAGACTAGGAAAAAAACTTTGGACAGATAGTAAAGATGGAGATCTAGTAAAACTAACTTGTTACAAAAATGGAAGAGAAGAGGCTACAGGTGTTAGTGACATTATTGAAAAAAAACTTAAAAAAAAATACTCGCTAAATAATATATCTATTTTAGTTAGGGCAATTTTTCAGACTCGTGAGTTTGAGGAAAGATTTTTAAAAATAGGAATGGGTTATCGAGTAATAGGGGGTACAAAATTTTATGAAAGAGCTGAAATAAAAGACAGTGTAGCTTTTTTAAGAATTATTAATCAAAAAAATGATGACCTAGCTTTTGAAAGAATAATTAATGTGCCTAAACGTGCCATAGGGGACACTACGCTAAAACAATTGCATGACTGGGCTAGAAAAAATAAAAAATCATTAGAAGATTCAGCTATTGAATTAATACAATTAAATAAAATTAAACCAAAAGCAAAATTAGGGTTGGTTAAAATATTGGGCATGTTTAATAAATGGAGATCCGATCTAATAAAAAAAAAACATTATGAATTAATGGAAATTGTTTTAGACGAATCTGGATATTCTAAAATGTTAAAGGATAAAAAAGATTTAGAAAGCGAAGGAAGATTAGAAAACCTAAAAGAATTAATTAGAGGTATGCACGACTTCGATAACCTACAAGGTTTTTTAGAACACGTCGCGTTAGCTACTTCAATAGATCAAGATTGGGATGGTCAAAAAGTTAATTTAATGACGATACATGCAGCAAAAGGTTTAGAATTTGATGTTGTGTTTTTGCCAGGTTGGGAAGAGGGACTTTTTCCGCATCAAAAATCATTAGAAGAAAAAGGAGACTTGGCATTAGAAGAAGAAAGACGTCTTGCTTACGTAGGGATAACAAGGGCAAAAAAACAATCTTATATATCTTTTGTAATGTCTAGAATGTACAGAGGAGATTGGGTGGACTCGCTAGCCTCAAGATTTATTGATGAACTCCCAGCAGAAAATATTGAAAAAGAAGAAATAAAAGATCAAAATAAAGAGGATTTTTTTTTCAATCAGGACATAGATTACGATGAAGGGATAAGGAGCCCAGGATGGGCTAGATTGCAAAGAAGGAATCTAAAGAAAATTAAATGAATAAAATAAGAAAACTAACGGACTTATACAAACCATTTATGATTGATGGCTATTTAATACCAAAAAATGATGATTACTTTAATGAATATGTTAGTAAATCGAATGACAGATTAAAATTTATTTCAGATTTTTCAGGTTCAGCTGGTTTGGCAATAATTTTAAAAAATAAAAATTATTTGTTTGTTGACGGAAGGTATACAATTCAAGCTAGAATTCAATCAGGGAAAAATTTTAAAATTATTACAATACCCCAAAAATTTCCTAAAGATGTATTTAAAACGAACAAAAAAATAGTTATTGGTTTTGATCCAAAATTGCACAGTGAAAAACAGTTAAATTTTCTTTTTGGTGATAAAAATATAATTCTTAAATCTTTAAATAAAAATTTAATAGATATTATTTGGCACAAAAAACCAAAAGATTTAGTTAAACCTTTTTTTGCTCTCTCAAAAAAAAATACTGGGCAAAGCTCACAGCAAAAAATAATGAAGATAAGAAATATTCTTTTAAAAAACAAAATAGACTATTTATTGGTTACTGCGCCAGAAAATGTTGCATGGATTTTAAATATTAGAGGCCATGACTCTGAATTTTCACCGATTCCCAATGCTAGATTATTAATAAATAGCAAAAAATATATACATTTATTTTCACATTCAGAAAAAATAAAAAAAATAAAGAAAATTTTTGATAAAAAAATAAAGTTTTATGAAGAAAGTGAAATCGAAAAAGAACTAAGAAAACTGTCAAAAAATAACATTTGGTTAGACAGCTTATCTTGTTCGGTTTACTATAAAAAGTTACTTAGTAAAAAGAATAAAATTTTAGAAAAAATTGATCCAATTTATTTTTTTAAATCAATTAAAAATTCTACAGAAATAAAAAATATGAGAAAAAGTCATATATTTGATGGTGTTGCATTAACAAAATTTTTATTTTGGTTGAAAAGGAATTTTAGAGAAAAAAAAATAACAGAAATGTCTGCGCAAAAGAAACTTGAAGGTTTTAGAAAAATGAATAAAAGCTACAAATTTCCAAGCTTTAGTACAATTTCTGGAAGCGGTCCTAATAGTGCTATAATTCATTATAAAGCATCTCTTAAGTCGAATAGAACTCTTAAAAAAGGTGATCTTTATTTGGTAGACTCGGGAGGCCAGTATTCTTTTGGCACCACAGATGTAACTAGAACTATTTCTTTGGATAACAATTCTAAATTTATAAAAGAAATTTATACACGTGTTTTAAAAGGTCACATTGCAGTTTCAAATTACAAAGTAGGAAAAAATTCAAATGGTTCAGATATTGATAAAAATGCTAGAAAATCTTTAAGAAAAATAAAACTAGATTATCCGCATGGCACTGGTCATGGGGTTGGATATTTTTTAAATGTACATGAAGGACCACAGTCATTTTCTAATAAGAATAAAGTTCATTTAAAACCTGGTATGATTATTTCTAATGAGCCTGGCTATTATAAAGAAGGATGGTTTGGAATTAGAATTGAAAATTTAATCTACATTAAAAAAAATAAATTTGAAGAATTAACTATGGCGCCAATTGAAAAAAATCTAATAAAGAAAAAAATGCTTAATAAAAAGGAAGTTGATTGGTTAAACAAATACCATATGAAAGTTAAAAAAAATTTATTTAAGTTTATGAACTTGAAAGAAAAAGCTAGTTTAATTGAAGCTTGTTCATCTATTTAACAAATTATACCAATTATTTTCATCGAGAATTTTAATATTTAACTGTTTCGCTTTTTCAACTTTTTTAGAGGTCGGCTTAGAATCTCCAACTACTAAGTAATCTAGTTTTTTACTAGGTGTACCCAAAATTTTTCCCCCTTCTTTTTCTACAAACGCCTTGGCTTCGGCTCTGCTCATTTTACTTAATCCTCCTGTAAACATGATTGTTTTGCCGTAAAAAATTCCTGACTTGCTTGTTTCAAAATTTATAACATTTAATTTTTTGATTAAATTAGAGACAGAATTTACGTTGTTGTTATTAGAAAAAAATGTTTCTAGTGAGTTAACTTGGGTTTCGCCAATACCGTCTAATTCCAAAAGATAATTTAAAATTTTTTTTCTTTTTTCTTTTAAAAAAAGTTCTTCAAATTTTTTTACACTTAGAAAATACTTTGCCAAAGTTTTTGCATTTTCCTGGCCAATATGCCTTATTCCTATTGCAAAAATTAACTTATCTAGTGTCACTTTTTGAGATTTTTGAATAGCTTTTTCTAAATTTAATGTTGATAGATCCCCCCACCCCTCCAAGCTAGAGATTTTCTTAAAATTTAAATTAAATATATCTGCCGGATATCTTATTAAATTTAAATCCCAAAAATTTTTAATTATTTTTTTTCCAAATCCATCAATGTTTAAAGCATCTTTTGAAACAAAATGTTTTAATTTCTCTCTTAATATTTCTTTACAATTGAATTTAGGGTCTGGACATCTTGTAACTGCATCCTTTTTTTTGGTGCTAATATTAAATTCTTTTACCGTTTTTGATCCACACGAAGGACATTTGTCTGGGAAATTAAATTTTTTTATATTTTTGGTTCTTTTTTCTTTATCTACGTATAAAACTTGCGGAATAACATCGCCGGCTCTTTGAACACAAACAATGTCACCTATTCTAATATCCTTTCTATTTATTTCATCTTCGTTGTGTAGTGTTGCATTTGAAACAACTACTCCTCCAATATTTATAGGTTCTATTTTGGCAACTGGGGTAAGTGCTCCCGTTCTTCCAATTTGAATTTCAATATTTTTAATTTTTGAGAAACCCTTTTCTGCGGAAAATTTATGTGCAATTGCCCATCTTGGTGAATTAGAAACAAAGCCTAGCCTATTCTGTAATTTTAGATCATCTACTTTATAAACTAATCCATCTAAATCATAATCAATAGATGGTCTTTGCGCTTCAACCATGCTGTAATTTTTTTCAATATCATCAATCGTACTAACAAGTTTATTAAGAGGGTTTGTGTTAAATCCCCATGTTTTTAATAATTTTAAATATTCTGATTGTTTTTCAAAATTTTTTGGATTTGCTGTTCCAAAAGCATAAGCAACGAACTTTAAGGGAACCTTTTTTGTTTCGTTAGGATTTTTTTGTCTTAACGAGCCTCCTGCAGCATTCCTTGGATTTGCAAATTTTTTATTAATTTTTTTAAAGTCAGACTTAGATATGTACACTTCTCCTCTTACGTCTAAAATTTTTGGAAAATTTGGTTTGTTAATTTTTTTTGGAATATCTTTAATTGTTTTAAGATTATTAGTAATATCTTCTCCAGTTTTTCCATCGCCGCGTGACAAACCCAATGTAAAAATACCATCAATGTATTTTAATGAAGCTGAAATTCCATCAATTTTTGGTTCTGCTGAAAAAATTATTTGTTCAGAATTTTTTATATTTAAAAAATTTTTAATTTTTTTTAAGAAATCCTTAATATTTTCTGTGGAAAATGCATTAGCAAGTGATAGCATTGGAATATCATGTGCTACCTTTTTAAATTTATCAGAAGGTTTGTAGCCTATTGTTTTGCTTGGTGAATTTTCACTTTTTAAGTATTTATATTTTTTTTCTAAATTTAAAATTTCTTGCTTAATGTTGTCATAATCCTCATCAGATATAAGTGGATTATCATCTTCAAAATAAGCTTTGTTATGTTTTTTTATTTCATTAATCTTTTTAAGATATGATTTTTCAATTTCTTTTTTTTGCATGAGTTTTTATTCGAATAAACTTTTTATTTTTCTTCTTATTAAACCCATTTCTTTTTTTTTTTCGATTTTTTTAGGCTTATATTTTTTGTTAAAAACCTTATAACTTCTTTTGTACCATTCACCTGATTGATAATTATATCCAAGTATTGATGCGGCTTGCTTCGCTTCTTCAACTAGTCCGAGTCTGTAATATACTTCAACAAGTCGATGTAAAGCTTCTTCTACAAAAACTGTTTGGTCGTATTTTTCAACTACAATTTTTAATCTATTAAGAGCCGCAATCCATTTCTTTGTTTTCATATAAAATCTTGCTATCGACATTTCTTTAGCAGCAAGTTGGTCTGTGATTAAGTCCATTTTAAAAAAAGCATCAGTTGCGTAATCAGTATTTGGAAAATTTTGGGTTATATATTCAAATTTATCTTTTGCTTTTAGTAATGGTTGCAAATCTTTTTTTTCATCTAATATTTGCTCATAATAACAAATCGCAATTAAGTAATGGGCGTAGGGTATATTTTTATCAGTAGGATAATTTTGAATATATCTCTCTAAAGCAAAAACTGCGCTTGTATATGAATTTCTTGAATAGTCTGCATAACCAACCATTAGACTTGCCTTGGCTGCCCATTTACTTTGGGGCATTAAAATTTCAACATCTTTGAATTTTAATCCGGCGTAGTAAGCATCTCCGTCATTTAAAGCTTCTACAGCTTCGGCATAAAGACTTATTGCTTGTTCTTCTTCACTAGGTTCAGATATGACTGATTCTTTATTTTTTTTTGAGCATGAAAATAATAAAAAAAATGACAACAAAAGTACTAATAAATTTCTATACATTTTAGATAAAGTTTTATTTTACCAAAATATTAAATTAATACAATTTGCTTTGTTAATATTTAATTATGCACCAACAGCAATAGGTCTCGTTTGGGTGCTATCTTTTAGATCTTGCTCTTTGTTCTCAAAATTTTCAAATTCCCAATTTGATTTTTTTAAGAGAAATTCTCTTAATAAAGAATTGGTAAGCTCATGTCCTCCTTGGGACGTTTTAATATGACCAAAAATTCTATAGCCTGAAAGCAAAAGGTCTCCTAAACAATCTAATATTTTATGGTCTACAAATTCATTTCTATTTCTAAGTCCACCTTCATTTAATATTTTGTTTTGATTAACTACTATCGCATTTTCTAAAGAACCTCCTTTTGCCAGTCCTTGACTTCTAATTTTATCAATGTCTTCATACAAACAAAATGTTCTTGAGTTATATATTGAAGTTAAATCCCCGGTGCTTAATTTAAATTCTTTCCTTCGAGTTTTTATTAATTGGTCTTGATAGATAATTTCAAAATCAATTACCAAATCTTTTTCTAGAGGCTCGATGGAAATATGTTTTTTTCCTTTTTTAACTTCAACTTTATTAATAGCTTTAATAAACTTTCTAAGATGTTTTTGTTTTTCAGTACCAACTGATCTAATAGCTTCTACAAAATCAAAAGCAGATCCATCCATTATTGGAATTTCCGGTGCATCTATTTCAACTAAGACATTGTCAACTCCTTCACCATAAAAAGCTGCCATTAAATGTTCTATTGTTGAAACTGAAACTCCGTGTGAATTTTTTATTTTTGTACAAAGTGCTGAAGGACATACATTTTTATAATTTGCTTCAATTATGTTTTTGTCTTCTTCAACATCTACTCTTTTAAAAATTATTCCTGTGTTAGCTTCTGCTGGTTTTAATTTAAGATTAACTTTCAAGCCATTGTGCAGACCCACTCCCTCGAGTTGAACATATTCTTTTATTGTTTTTTGAAAGGCTTGAAGCATTAATAAGCATATACAAAAGCCACAAAATACTTGAAAGACAACTTATGTTACTAAAGAATACAAATTAATTTTAATTGTTAATTTTAAAAATTTTAGCGAAAAAGCTTATTTTTTCATTATTTTTATCACTTTTTTCAGGTATTGCTTCAGTCTCCCACCCGTCTTTAATTATCTTGAGAGCCCCCAGACATGAGGAAAAATTTATTTCCAAATCTTCTTTATTTTTTTCACCACTTATCTTTGTTTTTTTGATATTTGATCCAAAAAGATTTGTAAAATATTTTTCTATATTTGGAAGCTTTGACCCATCGCCTGAAATTAAAAAATTTTTCCCTGAAGCTATTTTAATTCCTGGTTCAGTTAATTGTTTTTTTATTTTATCAATAATTTCATTAAATCTAGCTTTCACCACATTTAAAATCAAATTTTTACTTATTTTTCTAAAGCTTGAATTAATAAAAAAAGTATTTTTTAAATATCCATTTTCATCAAATAGTGTTTGATTATTTTGAAATGAAAAATCAATATTATTTTTTATATTTTCAGACTCCTCCATATGTAAAGAGCAAACTTTAGAGATGTCTTTTGTAATATGATTAACTCCTATAGGAAAGGTTGTGGAATGTATAAGTGCAAAATTTTTGAATAGTCCAAAACTAGTTTTTTCAAATCCAAAATCTAATAATATAGAACCAAATTCTAAATCATTTTGATTTAATAATTCTGCTCCTAAAGTAAAGGTGCGCGAAAACAATCTTTCAATTTCAATATCACAATTAATAAATATTTGATTAATATTTTTTAAATTATTTTTTGGTGCAGTTATAAATGTCATTTCGTGAGTTAGAGAATCTGCATAAACACCTATTGGCTCTTCAACAAAAGTTTTACCATCCACGGTATAATTATAATTAAAAATATGAATTATTGACTGCTTCTTATCATTAAGAAGAAGTTGTTTTTTTGCATCTTTTAGTAAAAAATCAATATCATCTTTGTGAATTTTTGACCCATCAATTTTTTTATGTTTTGAAAAGTTAGTGCACAAAAAATCTGGCTGTTCAAAAACTACGTTAATTTTTTTTAAAGATATTTCTGCTTTTTTTTCAGCATTGCTTATGCAAGATCTAATTGTGCTTGTGGCTTTGGATAAATTTATTACTATATCGTTGTGAAAGCCATCTGATGGTGTAATTGAAGTTGATAGTATTTCTGCATTATTTTCATTAATTTTAAAAATAAGACATTTTATATTTATGCCTCCTAGTTCAACTATTCCTATTGGTTCAGCAGAATGCATTATTCTACTATTATCTTACCATTCACCCGTAAATCAATGATATTGTAATTTTTAAAGTCTTCACGATTTAATAATTCCATAGATTTAATAATTGATTCTTCAATATTTTCATGTGGGAATTTTATTATATTGTCATTTAAAAGTTGTAAATTCCACCTTCCTATTTGAAAAAAATAAAAATTTTTAATTTGATTAATTGGAAAGTTATTTTTTTTCAATAAGCTAAAAAAATATACGAAATTACTTTCAGCGCCTTTTCCAAAAACGTTTGGCAATTTTTCATAGTTAATTTTGTCTTCCAAAGGAATTAAATTGGATGAACTGTCCAGCAAATATTTAAGCTCATTTTTAAAGATAATTGCTAAAGGTTCTGTTTCAAACACTTTTATTATAATTGTATCAGGGTATTTTTTTTTAACTTCGATTTTTTCCAAAAAATCAACATCTTTCAAAGGCTCTCGTATATCTTCTTTTTTAAGAAAGAAAATATTTTTTTCAAATATATAGCTTAGTTTTTTTTTTAATTCCTTTTCATTTATTAAAATGTTGTTATTTATTTCTATTTTTTTTATTTTAAATAAATTGCTGTCTGTATCTAAATTTACTTCTTTGGGATTAAAAGTTGATAAAAAAATAAGCGCTATTAATAATAAAGAAATTCTATAAATTTTATTCATCTATTTTTGCTAGCATCTTTAACCATCCAAACAACTAAATCTTCAAATTTTATTCCATTGTATTGGGCTATTTCTGGAACTAGAGAAAGTTTTGTCATTCCTGGCTGGGTGTTGGTTTCTAACAAGTAAAATTTGTTTTTAAAGAATCTGAAATCTGATCTTGTAACGCCTTTACAACCAAGTATTTTGTGAGCTTTTTTTGCTAATAAAAGTACTTCGTTATATTTCTTTTTTTGAAGTGGGGCTGGCATAATATGTTTCGTTTTTGCTGTGGAAGAGTACTTAGCTGTATAATCATAAAATTCCCTTTTTGGAACAAGTTCTATTGCTCCTAAAGCTTTCTTGCCCATAACCGCTACTTGAATTTCCTTACCTGGAATATATTCTTCAACTAAAATTTGATCATATTCTTTTTTTAATTTCTTATTATTTTTTCTAAATTGTGTTTCGTTTTTACAAATATAAACCCCTAGACTTGAGCCTTCATCGATGGGTTTAATAACAATGGGAAATTTAATATTTTTGGCTCTCATTTTCTTTCTTAAATTATTTTTATCATTTTGATGTAGTAAAAAGTATTTGGGTGTTTTCATTTGGTTTTTTTTAAATAAAATTCTAGATAATTCTTTATTCATAGCTAGGCTCGAAGATAGAACCCCAGAATGGGTATATGAAATTTTTAAAGATTCTAATATACCTTGAATGAATCCATCCTCACCATACTTTCCATGAAGAGCATTAAAAACTATTTGTGGTTTCCATTTTTTTAATTTGTCTACAAAGTAGCCCCTGGCATCTAATTCTTTAACTTTGTAACCCTTTTTTTTTAAAGCTTTTGAGCAAGCTTTTCCTGTTAAAAAACTTATTTTTCTTTCACCTGACATGCCTCCCATAAGAACAACAATTAAATTTTTCATTACTTGTTCCCTACAATTTCAAGTTCTAACTCAAGTTTGACCCCAGTTTTTTTTATTACTTCATTTTTAACTTGATCAATTAAGCTTTCTAAATCCTGAGATTTGGCATTACCTCTGTTTACAAAAAAATTACAATGCTTTTCAGAAATATATGCATCCCCTTTATTCATGCCAGCACATCCTGAATTCTTAATAAGCTGCCATGCTTTATTTTTTTCTGGATTTTTAAAAGTACTGCCACATGTTTTTATTTTGGATGGCTGATCTTTTTTTTTCCTCTCAATTAAACTATTAATTTTTTTTCTAATTTTAACACTGCTTTCTTTTTTTCCTTTAAATGTAGCGCTTATAAAAATTAGGTTGCTGTCTAAATTACATTTCCTGTAAGAAAATTTTATGTCCGAGGAGTTTATTACACTTATTTTTCCATCTAGGTCCATGACTTGAACAGAAACTAGAATTTTTGATATATCTTCCCCATAACAACCAGAATTCATTCTAATTCCACCTCCGATAGTTCCAGGAATACAAGATAAAAATTCAAATCCTGATATTGAGTGTTCAAGAGCAAAATTTGAAACACTTTTATCTAATGCTGATGTGCCTGTTATTAACATATTTTCTTTAAATAAAGATTGGTGTGAGAAAGATTTTCCTAGCTTTATTATAATTCCATCAAAACCACCGTCTCTGATTAGGGTATTTGATCCAGCTCCTAATACTTTAATTTTTTTAAAACCTTCTAAATTTTTTAAAAAACTAGATAATTCATTTAAACTTTTTGGTTTAAATATAATTTTTGCTGGCCCCCCTATATTAAACCATGAGTATTTTGAAAGACTTTGATTAAATAGAATTTGATTAGAAAATTTTTTTTTTATTTCGTCTATTTTTGAAACTAAATTCATTTTATTTTATCGCCAATTTCTCTGATCCAATTTGAAATGCTTCCTGCTCCCATACAAATTATTAACTCATCATCTATTAAATTTTTTTTTAAATATTTTTCTAAATCTTGCTGGTTTTTTATGTTAATTACTTGGGTTTGAGATTTTTTAGAAATTAATTCAGAAAAATTATCTTGATTGAATTTATACTTTATTTTTTCACCTGCCGCATAAACTGGACAAAGTACAACTGCATCACTGGACCTAAAGGATAAAGCAAATTCATTTTTTAGTGCTTTGACTCTGGAATATCTATGAGGTTGGAAAACACAAATTATTTTTCTATTTTTATAAACTTGTCTAGCGCTGTTAATAACTGCTTTAATTTCGGTTGGATGGTGAGCGTAGTCATCGTAAAATTCCCTTTTTTTAACTGAAAAAACTTTTGTAAATCTTCTCTGAATACCCAAAAACTTTTTAAGGGCTTTTTTTATTTTATTTATCTTTATACCAATATTTAGTGCAATAGCTATAGATGCTGTCGCGTTGGAAATATTATGATCTCCAATTAAGTTAACTGTTATATTGTTTACAGTGTTAATTCGATTGTTAGGAAACTTAATTTTTAAATCAAAAATTGAATAATTTTTTTTCTTTCTTACATTAAGAATTCTATAGTTGGAATTTTTATCAAATCCATACGTTAAAAAATTACGAGTTTTACATTCAGGTAATAAAGATTTTAAATTTTTGTTATCTAAGCAAATAAGTGATTTACCAAAAGACGGTGTTTTCTCAATGAAAGAACAGAAACTTTTTTTTAGTTTTCTAAAATTTCCATAAAAATCTAAATGTTCTTTGTCTAAATTAGTTACAATAGAATATGTTATTGGAAGTTTTAAAAAACTGCCATCAGACTCGTCTGATTCTATAACTGCCCACTCTCCCTTTCCCAGACGTGCATTGTTTTTAAGGGAGTTAATAACGCCTCCGTTGATTACCGTGGGATCTAATCCTGCTTCAGCTAAAATATTTGCTACTAAAGATGTTGTGGTGGTTTTGCCATGAGAGCCTGTTACCACAATATTTTTCTTCAGGGCTACAATATTTGCGAGCATTTCTCCTCTTTTAAAAATAGGAAGTTTTTTATTTTTTGCAGCTATTAATTCTTCGTTCGTATTTTTAATTGCCGAAGATATGACAACCATTGTAGTTTTTTTTAAATTTTTTGGATGGTGTTCAAAATAAACCTTTACTCCTTTTTCAATTAACCTATCAGTATTTTTATTTTTATTTAAATCACTGCCCTGAATGTTAAAACCCATATTACACATAATTTGGGCTAACCCACTCATTCCGATTCCTCCAATACCAATAAAATGAATTACTTCATTGCTTGCAATATTAATTTTCATTTTTAAATAAATTCCTTAATTTCATTTTCTATATTCTGATAAACATTATTTTTAAAATCTTTTTTCATACTTTCGCTAATAATCTTTAACTTATTTTTGCTTTCAATAATTTCTAATATTAAATTGTAAAGGTTTTTTGAATTAAACTTATTTTGTTCCATAAGCCAACAACAACCTTTGCTTTCATAATATTTAGCATTTAAATATTGGTGATTATCTATTGAATTTGGAAGTGGTACTGCAATAAACGGTGTGAGGGTATGAGCTAACTCTGCGGTTGTTGAAGCCCCACACCTAGTTATTGCTAGATTAGATGACAAAAGTAATTTTAAAATATTTTTATCAAAATCAAAAACATAGTTTTTTATGTTATTTTCTTGGTAAAAATTTGTTATCAAATTTTTTTGATTTAAAATACACTGTTGATTAATTTCAATTTCATGTCCAGTTTCTTTTATCATTTTAATTGCTTCGGGAATAACTTTGCCAAAAATTTCTGCTCCTTGGCTGCCTCCTAGAACTAATATAGAAAAATTTTTTTTATTATCATGCGTTTTAGTTAATGAATGTTCTATTAAATCTTTATTTAATATTGAACCAACTTGATAAGTTTTGTTTCTATATTTTTCTGGAAAATTTTTTTCAATTTTTTTAGCTAGTAGAATTTTTTTTGAAATAAAAGATAAATATCTATTAGTTCTTCCCAATATCATATTATTTTCATATATTATTAATGGCAGATTAAAAAATCTTGATGCGAAAGAGATGGGAAAAGATACGTACCCTCCAAATCCAAAAATCAAATCTGCTTTCTCCTTTTTTAAAATTATAATTGATTTTATTATTGAGTAAAAAATTAAAATATAGGCAAAAAATTTTTTGAATAAATTTTTATTTGTGGGGGTCCCTGCGTTTAAAGTATAGGATTTAAATTCTGTATGTTTTTTAATATAATTTTGACCTCTGTTATCAGTAACTAACAAAACTTTATATTTTTTATAGTAAAAATGTTTCATCAAATTAATGGCTGGAAATATATGACCACCTGTTCCACCACCTGAAAAAATTATTTTTTTAACCATTTTTTAACTCCTTATAGAATCTTTTCTGGTAAAATTTAAAATTATTCCAGCTATTATTGAACTTCCAATTAATGAAGATCCTCCATAACTTAAAAAAGGTAAAGTCATTCCAGTTGTTGGAAATAATCTTGTGTTTACGCCTATATGAATAAAAGTTTGAATAACTAAAAGAGCAATTAATCCTACCGATGATAATTTAAGAAATTCGCTATTCCCTGAAAAAACTTTATTTAATACTTTGTAACCTATTAATAAAAATACAATTACTATAAATAAAACAAATATTGCTCCAAACTCTTCTGAAACTACGGCTATTATATAATCTGTGTGGGCTTCGGGTACTTTTTCTTTTAGAATGCCTTCTCCCATTCCTTGTCCTGTTAGTCCCCCTTGTTTTATAGCTTCTAAAGCCTTTTCTGATTGAAAATTATCACCAGCTTTTGGATCAAAAAAAGTTTTTATTCTAGAAAAAATATAACCAAACTTTTCAGGAAAAGAGAATATTAAAAGTGCTATAATAACTAGAAAGAATAAACCTAAAAAAAATAATAAAATCATATTAAAACCTGATACAAAAATCATCGTTATCCAAGTTAATATTAGGAGTAAAGTTTGTCCAAGATCGGGCTGGTTAATTAAAAATATGGCTATAAGGAACAAAAATAAAAAAGAATATAAATATCTTCCATAAATATTAATTTTTTCACTTAGGACAATAATTTTTGCTACATAAATTATAAATAGTGGTTTTACTAATTCAATTGGCTGAAATAATGGAAAAATAAATAAGTTCAGCCATCTTTTTGATCCTTTAACTTCAACACCCAAAAAAGGAACGAGGGCAAGCAACAAAATAGAAATAAAAAATAAAAAGAATAAAAACTTTATTAATTTATTTTTTTCTTGCATTGAAATTATAAAAATTAAAAACAATGCCATGGAAACAAAAATAAAATGCTTAATAAAAAAAAAATATGTTTCTTTATTTAATTTTTCGGACATAACTGATGTGGTAGATGAAAAAGAAAAAAATAGTCCTAATAGTAGAAGAAGTACAAAAAAGAACAAAATCTGCTTATCAACATTCCTCCACCATCTTGCTGTTAAACCCGTATTTTCTCTGCCAAAATTGAACATTTAATTTCCTTTAAATTTTTTTATTACTAACTTTTTAAAACTATTGCCTCTTTCCTCAAAATTTCTGAACTGGTCATAAGATGCACTACATGGACTAAGTAAAATAGTAATATCCTTATCTTTAATTTTTTTTGTATCTTTAAAAATTGAGATTGTAGCTTTTTTTAGGGTTTTGCATAATTTGAAGTCAACTTTGTTTTTTAAATGTTTTTTAAAAATTTTCATATTTTTTCCAATTATATAAGCTTTGGTAATATTTTTTTTTAAATTTTCTAATTGAAATTTGTCCCCAGTTTTTGGAAGCCCCCCAAGAATCCAAAAAATATTTTTATTACTTTTTAAAGCAAATCTAGCAGGTTCAAAACTTGTTGCCTTAGAGTCATTAATAAAAGTTTTATTATTTTTTTTATAAAATATTTCGTATCTATGAGATAGGCCTTTGAAAGATCTAAGAGATTTTATTAATGACTTTTCATTTATTTTTAAAATTTTACTTAAAGCATAAACATAGCTCATATTTTCATCGTTTGCTTCTGAGTTCAAATAATTATTTTTTATTTTTTTTTTTATTTTTTTGTATTTTTTTAGGTTTACAAATTTTAATTTACTTTTGTATTTATTTTTTTTAAATTTTTTGATCAGAGTATTTTTATTTAGAAGCGCAAAATGATTACTTTTTTGATTTGAAAAAATTTTAAGTTTAGAATTAACGTATTTTTTAGTGGACCCGTGCCAATCTAAATGGTCATTTGTGATGTTTAGTATTACTGCATAATCGGGGGCGATAAATTTTGAATAGGCTAATTGAAAAGATGAGGCTTCAATTACTACTATTGGATCGTCTTTTAAATTTAAATCCAAAACAGGCTTGCCTATATTGCCACCTAATCTTGCGTTGATATTGTTTTTTTTTAATACGTGTTCAAGAATTTTACACGTTGTGGATTTACCGTTTGTGCCTGTTATAACGATTGTTTTTATTTTTGGATTAAAAAGATAGAAAAGATCAAGATCTGTAATAATTTTGTGTTTATTTTTTAATAGTTTTTTTTTAAATTTTGCTTTTTTTAAATTTATACCTGGACTAACAATAATAAAATCAGCTAAATCTATACTCTCAGGAGAAAATTTTTTTTCCTCATTTGTGGCATTATGATTAACAAAAAAATTTCTTTTTGATAAATCGTCATCCCAAGCAGAATAAGTTATAGGTAGATTCTTTTTTTCAAAATAATTAATCACTGATTGACCAGTGACTCCAAGCCCATATAAACAAAATGAAGTCATTAATTATCTCAGTTTTAATGTAGCTAAACCAATCAACGCTAAAATTATTGATATAATCCAAAATCTAATTACTACAGTGGATTCTGCCCATCCTTTTTTTTCAAAATGGTGATGGAGGGGAGCCATCATAAAAACTCTTTTTCCTGTAAGCTTAAATGAAATTACCTGAATAATAACTGAAGCCGTCTCAAGAACAAATAAACCTCCAATAATTGCTAAAACAATTTCATGTTTTGAGATTATGCTTACAGCACCCAAAGAACCTCCTAAAGATAGGGAGCCGGTATCTCCCATAAAAATTTTTGCAGGAGGCGCGTTATACCATAAAAATCCTAAACACGAACCGACTATAGATCCGCAAAAGATAGATGCTTCTCCAACATCTGCGATGTAAGGAATTTGTAAATACTCTGAAAAAACAGTATTGCCAACAACATAACAAATTAAAGTAAATGATAATGCAACTAACATTACTGGAACAGTTGCTAAACCATCTAAACCATCAGTAAGATTGACTGCATTTGAAGAACCAACAATTATAAAAATAGCAAATGGAATAAAAAATAATCCTAAATGAAGAGTTAAGTTCTTAAAAAATGGAAAATAAAGATTTTTAAGATGTTCATGGTCTCCAAGTTTCATCAACAAAAATATAGCAATTATTGAAAGTATAATTTGAAAAATAATTTTAATTCCAGAAGATACTCCTATGGAATTATTATGTTTTATTTTTAAATAATCGTCTATAGCTCCAAGCAAACCAAAACTCGTCGCTACCATTAAAAGAACCCAAATGTAAGGATTGCTTAAATCAGCCCACAATAAGGTTCCAAAAAGAATTCCTATTAAAATAAGAAGTCCTCCCATAGTAGGAGTTCCTGATTTTTTAATTATATGTCCTATCGGTCCATCATCTCTTATAGGGCCTGTAATTTTGTGAGACTCAATGAATCTAATAAAAGGACCTCCAATCGTAAATACTATTATCATGGATGACATTACGGAAATTCCAGTTCTAAAAGTTAAATAACGAAAAACGTTAAGTGCAGAAAATTGATCTATTAAAGAAATTAAAAAACTATATAGCACCGATTTGTCCTTTTTTAATATTTTTTGAAAATTGATTCAAACCTGTAGCATTTGATCCTTTTATCATAAGTATATCGTTATTGTGCAAAAATTTTCTAAAATGATCATAAGCTTCTTTTAAATTTTTAAACACTTTACCTTTTTTACTTGTTGATATATGGGAAAAAGTTTCTTTAATGTGTTTTCCACAAACAAAAACCTTATCAATATTACTTCTATTTATTGTGACGGATAAATCTCTATGAAATTTTTTTGTTTTTTTTCCAAGTTCTAGCATATCACCCAAAAAGGCTAATTTTCTGCTATTCTTATTATTTTTATAAAAATCCATATTGTTAATTGCTGACGTCATAGATAATGGATTGGCATTATAACTTTCGTCTATAAATTTGAATTTTTTATTAAACTTTTTAATTACTTTAATATCACCTCTTCCTTCAGGGATTTTAAAATCAATAAATTTTTTCATCATTTTTTTTAAATCGAGTTTTAGAACAAACATTGTAGAAATGCATGCTAGAATATTATTTATAAAGCTGTTGGTTGAATTTTTTGTATTAAAATAAAATATTTTATTTTTAACATTTATTTTTAATCTAAAATAATTAGCTGCTTTTTTTATTGACATTAAGTAAATATCCGCTTTTTTCATACTACTAAAAGACACTATATTAATTTTATTTTTTTTTGCTTTTTTTGATAAAAATCTAAAAAATTTATCTTCCTTGTTTAAAATTAAATTTCCACCGTTTGATATATTTTGAATAATCTCTGATTTGGCTCTGGCAATATCTTTTAAGGTATTAAAATTTTTAAAATGAGCACTGGAGATATTGGTGATAATTGCAGTTTCTGGTTTAACAATTTTTGACAAAGTGTCTATTTCACCTTTTTTATCCATTCCTATTTCAAATACCCCATAATCAGTACTACTTTTTAAATTAGAAAGACTAAGGGGCACACCATACTTATTGTTATAGGAGTGGGGAGAATGATAAACTTTTCCGTAGTTCTTAAGCGAGAAACTAATAAGATTTTTTAAAGTAGTTTTTCCAACACTTCCTGTGATTCCTATAATTTCTGCAAATGAGTAGTTTCTAGTAACTTTAGCTAAATTATTTAAAGAAGAAAAAGTATTTTTTACTTTAATTATTTTGTTTTTTGAAATTTTTTTAATTTTTTTATGCACTACTATCTTTGCAGCCCCTTTCTTTATAGCCACTTTTGTAAAATTGTGGCCGTCGGTATTTTTTCCACGAATAGCAAAAAATAAATTATTTTTTTTTATACTTTTTGTGTTAATAGAAACTCCACTATAATTTATAGTTTTAAGCTTATTATTATCAAAAGCCTTTTTAAGTATAAAATTTTGGCGATTGACCTTTTTCTTATAAATCTTATTTTTGTTAATTATTTTTTTTATGAATTTTCTGTCTGAAAAATTTATTATTTTATTTCCATAGTCCTGGGTTTCTTCGTGACCTTTTCCAGATATTAAAAGTACTTCGTTTGACTTAAGTTGCCTAATCGCAATTTTAATAGCTTTTTTTCTACTTCCAATATTTACAGCTGGCTTGCTGCATCCTTTAATAATTGTTTGTCTTATTTTTTTTGGGTTTTCGTTTCTTGGATTATCATCAGTAACGAAAATCTTGCGGCAATATTTACTTGCAATTTTACCCATAGCAAATCTTTTTTTTTTATCCCTTTCACCACCACATCCAAAGACTATTATAATTTCTTTTTTAAATTGCTTTTTTAATGCAAGTAAGCTTTGCTCTAATGCGTCGGGTGTGTGTGCAAAATCTACAATTATACTAGAATTATTATTAAAATTTGATACACATTCAAGTCTACCTTCTACTGGTTTAATTTTATGTATTTTACTAATAATTTTATTAAACTTTAATCCACATCTTGAGGCGGCCAAAATTGCCATGAGTAAGTTTTTAACTTGAAAATATCCTATAAGCGGAATTTCCAAATCAAAAATTTTAGAATTAAAAGAAATTTTAACTATCTGTTTATTTTGTTTATATTTATTGCTTAAAATTTTTATATTTCCTGATTTAGTGCCAATCGTAATTTTTTTTATTCCTCTTTTGTTTGCAATTTTTTTGATAATGGAAAATTCTCCAATGTCCTCATCAGTTATAATTGTAGATTTTTTTTTAAGTAAATTTTTAAACAGATACATTTTGGAATTAAAGTAAGATTTCATATTTTTATGGTAATCAAGATGATCGTGACTAAAATTTGTAAATATTCCGACATTTATATTGAGATTGTCTAGTCTTCTTTGTTCTAAACCATGACTAGAAGCTTCTAGAATTACTTTGTTTGATTTTTTTTCTTTTAAAATTTTTAAGCTTTTATGCAGTAATAAAGGATCAATTGAAGTCAAATTTGTTTTTTTAGAATAATTTTTAGAAAATATGCCAAGGGTTCCAATTGAGGCTGCGGGAATTTTATTTAGATTTAATATTTGATAAAAAAAATTTACTACTGAAGATTTTCCATTAGTTCCTGTAACTGCAATTATTTTGTTAGGTTTTTTTTTGTAAAAATTAGAGCAAGCTTCAGATAAAGTTTTTCTTACATCTTTAAACACTATTATAGGTATATTGTATTTTTTTGTATTATTTATCTTGTTACTTATTATAGCTGTTGCGCCTTTTGAAATTGCCTTATTTATAAATTTTATGCCAGATGTTTTGTTTCCTTTAATTGCAAAAAAAATATCTCCCCTTTTTATCTTTCTGCTATCAAATGAAATTCCACGCACACGTATGCTTTGATACTCTTTTCTTACTGATTTCAGCAATTGTCCTAGAAGCATTTAAAAATTACTGGAAGCTTCTAAGTTTTTTATGGCTAAAATTGGACCAATTTTTTCTATAATTCTGCCAGCAATAACAACTGTATTCCAACCTGAGGTGTTTCTGGTCTCACCTTTGTATTTGTAACCATTAGGAAATTCATTAGAGGGAGGAAAGGAATATACAAAGTTTGGGGCCGGCTTTGGCTCATCTAACATTACTAACAATACGTACTTTGGCCTTTTTGAAGGAAAAAGCGAAACAAATGTATTAAGTTTCGCTTTTGATTTATATTTTAATGCAGTGCCTGTTTTTCCGCCAACATCATAACCCTCGACATCAGCAAAATTTGCAGTGCCTTCATTAAGATTTACGACTTTTCTCAACATCAAATTTATTGCATCGCTAGTTTCGTGAGAAACAATTTGCTTCTTTTTTTTTAAATATTTTTTTTTATTTTTTAAAAGATGGGGTTCAATTTTATAACCTCCATTACCAAGAATTGCATAAGCTCTTGCTAGCTGAAGGGGGGTAGTAGCAATACCGTGTCCATAAGATGTTGTAGCGAGCTTGCACTTTCCCCATTTAAAGGGAAGAGGAGTTCCAATTTCTTCTAACTCAAAATTAATTGTATCAAGAAGTCCTAATGTTTTTAAAAATTTTTTATATTGTTTAACACCAACTTTTTGGGCTATGCGGACCGCACCAATATTTGATGATCTAATTAAAATTTGTTCGCTATTTAAATTTTTGGGCAATTTATCATGTTCGCTTATCGTGTATTTGTCACAAGTTAGACTATGTTCTAAATTTTTAAATATTGTATTGGGCTTGATTACTTTATTTTCTAGGCCAGCAGCTATTGTAAAAGTTTTAAATACTGATCCTAATTCGTAAACTCCAAGTGTTATTTTATTAATATATATATTTTCATTAATTGAAACTCTTTGATTTAAGTCATAATCTGGCAAAGATACTAATGATAGTATTTCACCATTTTCAACATCCATTAAAATTGCACCACTGCCAATATTATTAAAATGTTTTTCTGCACTAATTAATTCATTTCGAATGAGGTGTTGTAAATTAGAGTCTAAAGTTAACCTTAAAGGAAAATTAATTTTTTCTGCATTGTTTAAATCTTCATCAAAGTATTTTTCAATTCCTGATATGCCTTCATTAATATCGTCTGTCTGACCTAAAATATGACTAAAAAGATTTTGTTGAGGATAAATTCTTGATGGTTTTGGATCAAAAACAAAAGCTTTATTTCCCATTAACCAAAATTGATCCTTTTCTCTTGGCGTTAATCTCTTTTCAATTAAAAAAAAATCTTCTTTTTTTAAATTTCTTTTAACTTTTTTCAGGTCTAAGTCAGGAAAAAGAAGTCCTAATTTTATTAATAAATTTTTTTTTTCTTTTTCTTTTAATAATTTAGGTCTCACACCAACATCATAAAGAATGACATTTGTTGCCAACACTGAACCGTTTCTATCAACTATATCTCTTCTTTTGTCATTTTGTTCTTTTTTAATACTTTTGGTGTAAAAGCTCTTTTCTGGTGACAAAGATAAGTAAATAATTTTTATACTAAAAATTAGTATTAGACTGAAAAATATAAAAAATAAGAATGTAACTCTATTTGGTAAAATTTTTACAATTTTAGATTTGCTATCATTTGTTAGCTCAGTTTCGTTATAATCTTGAAAATAAAAACTTTTCTTTTTTGCCGATTTATTTTTATTTTTCATCAAAAACTACCTTCCCGGTATAACGGGCATACCGAGAAAAAGTTTAACGACCTGAACTACACTCCATTTACCAACTTTCTGAAATGTAAAAATATCATTTGGCGAACTATACATTTTTTTTAGTTCACTTTTTTTTTCCTCAATTGATATTGCGACTTGTGTCTTTATCTCGCCTGGTATTGATTTGGGATTATAGTAAAGTTTCTGCAATTCTTTTATATCTTCTTTTTTATCTTCTATTTTTTTTGTTATCTGTGTTTTTATATTTTCTGACAAATCTTTGGTCTTTTGTGTTTTTATTTTATCTATATTTATTAAATTTTCTTCTTTGTCTCCTAATTGCTTGATTTGAGATTTTTTATAAGAAACTAAGTCAATATCTAAATGTTCTTTTGCAAGTAATGATATCTTTTCGGGAGAATTAATTACTTCATTATCTAGGATGGCCTGATCTAGATTAAACTTTACTCCCTTAATAGATGCTTCTAATTTATTTATTTCTTTTTGTAAGTTTCTGGTTTCATTTTTTACCGCCGACACTAATAATAAACCCAACACAAATAAAATTGAAAATAGAGAATATTTTTTTGCATGCCTATATTTTTCCTTTTTTGGGATGGTTTGCATCCATCTCTCATGATCTAATTGATCGGCTACTTTTCTTGATTCCACATTTATATTTGGAAGAGAGCCTATCCATTTTTCTTGGTTAATCATATGCTACCACTTTCTAATTTTAAATAATTGATAAAAGCGTTTTTAAATTCATTTGGATAAAAAAAAGATTTTTCGTTTCTAGTGGCGCATCTTAATTTTGCAGATCTTGAGCGAATATTTTTCTTAATTTCACTCATATTAGGTACGTAAGGCTTCTTAGAAACAAATTTAAACAAACTTAATTTTTTCTCTTTAATAGGTAGGTATCTTGATGGATTTTTTTTTAAATTAGAATAAAGATTAAAGAATTTTTTTACAATCTTATCCTCCAAAGAGTGAAAACTTACGATAATTAATATTCCTCCATCTGAAAGAAGTTTTGCAGCCTCGATTAATCCTAATATCAATTCTGTTAATTCTTTATTAACAAATATTCTAATAGCTTGAAAAGTTTTGGTGGCAGGATTTTTTTTATAGCTTTTATAATTTTTTTTTACATTATTTACTATAGAAGCTAGTTCCTTAGATGTTGTGATTTTTTTTTTATCTCTATATTCGACAATTTTTTTAGCAATAATTTTTGCATCTCTTTCTTCGCCTAAAACTTTTATGATTGCTGCTAGATGTTCAGCATCTAAAGTATTAACAACATCGTACGCAGAAAATTCGTTCAGGCCCATTTCCATATTTAAAAAGTTGCTTGAATTAAAAGAAAAGCCTCTTTCTTCGTCAGAAAGTTGAAATGATGAAAGTCCCAAATCAAATATTACTGCTTTGGGTTTTATGTTTGTTTTAATAACTTTGTTTAAATTACTAAATTTCTCTTGGAAAAAATTAAATCTTTTTGGAAATTTTTCAAGAAGTGGGTTTGCATTTTTTTGGCTTAATTTATCTCTATCAATCGCAAAAACTTTTGTTTCTGGAAATTTTAGTATTGCTTTAGAATAACCTCCTCCGCCGAAAGTACAATCAATAAACGTGCCACCATGTTGAGGGGATATAATGCTTAATACTTGATCGAGCATCACCGGATAATGTTTTACTTTTTCCAGTGACATGGTGGCATTCATAAATTTCTTTCTTATGTTGCATTCAATTTTTTTGTCTTCGTAAAAAAGCTGGTATTTCAAAATCTTCCTCCAGGTTAGTTTCTTCGAACATTTCTTGTTCTTGAGTTTCTTCCTTTTCCTCAGATTTTGAATCTTCAAATAATTTAGGTTTTTGTTCTTGATCTTGGTTAATTTCATTATTGAACGGGCTATCTTCTTCTTTATTTAAAGAAAGCTCAGGATTTGCTAGCTCAATACTGTCCACCTCAAATAAATCCATATTTTCATTTGTGCTGGCATCTTGATTTTTTATTGCATTTTCGTTTTCTGTATTTTGAAGATAGAGAGCATTTTCCATTGAAATGTTTTCAAA
>CEUZ01292237.1_pt1 | contig 24111 bp, 26 predicted proteins | sample 361511 | NCBI WGS metagenome assembly CEUZ01 (sample SAMEA2622822, study PRJEB7988) | marine metagenome | biome: marine biome (ENVO:00000447); feature: surface water layer (ENVO:00002042); material: "saline water (ENVO:00002010), including plankton (ENVO:xxxxxxxx)" | depth 5 m | reverse complement strand
ATTAAAATGAAATCACTAAAAATATCTCTTTTTATTACGATTATTGCATCTCTAATTGTTTCGTTATCAGCATGCAATTCCAATGAACCAACAGATTCGAAAAATACCCTAACGACAGTATCCGCATCTATCTTCCCTATATACGATATAGCTAAACAAATTGGAGGAGATAAGATTCAAGCACACCTTCTGATCCAACCTGGTGAATCTCCTCATACTTTCGAACCTACCGTAACAACAAAGAAGAACATCAGCAATTCAAATACCGTATTCGTGGTTGGACACCTACTGGATAATTGGATCGAGAACCTTGTTGATGACAAATCTAAAGTCGTGGTTGTAGACAAAAATATTTCCCTTATGAGATACGAAGATGACGACCATGATGAACATGAAAAAGATCATGCCTCCCATGATAACCATGATGACCATGACAAAGATCACGACGACCATGACAAGGATCACGACGACCATGCCGGTCACGCTCATGGCGAATTCGACCCACACTACTGGCTTTCACCAAGCAACGGCATTCAAATAGCATTTAATATAAAAGAAGAACTTAAACGGTTAGATTCAAATAATTCTGATTACTATGAAAACAATTATAAAATCTTTAAATCAAGCATTGAAAATCTTAGAGATCAATTACTTGATCAATCACGTACTATTCAAAATGCTCCGTTTGTAACTATGCATGCTGCATGGGAATATTATGGGAACGCATTTAACCTAAACATTGCAGGATCATTTGAACCAGAAGCTGCTGAAGAACCTACACCAAGATATCTTAAAGAATTACAACACACTATAGAAAAAGAAAACGTTAAGGTAATATTCTCAGAACCTCAACTTTCAATTTCATCACTTTCTGCATTTATTTCTGACAATGGTCTTGGTATTGGAATCCTTGATCCATTAGGTGGATCAGAAGATAATGACTCTTATCAGAAAATCCTTCAATACAACATGGACGTTTTAAGAGAAAAACTTGAGGAATAATTAATCATATGAGTAGTTCAATAACCATTAAACAATTCACAAATGAAAATATAGTCGAATGTCAAGATCTATCAATTGTGCTAGACAGGGTGGAAGTTCTCAACAATGCATCATGCTGCATCCCAAGGAATGCTCTTACCTTCCTTGTGGGAGAAAATGGATCAGGTAAAACTTCACTAGTGAGAAGCATATTAGGTCTAACACCTACTAATAATGGTGTAATATCAATACAGAATATAAATGGAAAAGCACCTGTATTTGGATATGTTCCCCAAAAAATTGAATTCCCCAAACATTTACAAATGACCGTAGGAGAATATCTTCAATATAGTGCTAATGTGCCTATAAAACAGATTAAAACTACTCTTCAACAAGTGGATTTTCCAGAATCACACATTGAAAAAAGGATAACAGAATTATCAGGTGGGCAAATTCAAAAGCTGCTACTTGCTGCAGAGTTATATAGAAGTCCCGATATTCTTTTTCTTGATGAACCACTTTCAAATGTTGATGATGCAAGTGAACGTCATATTATAGATGTAATAATGGAAATCAAAAACCAAGGAGTAACCATTGTAATTATTACTCATGACTGGCAAATGATTTCAGTTTATGCAAATCATGTTATTTGTCTGAACAAAAATATCATTTGCGAAACTTCAGAAAGTTGCATTTGCAGGAATTCTTTATCAAAAATAAACATTCAAACTATTCAAAAGGCCACACCAGACCCAAACTCTGTTCATGATGGATACTGCTATATCCAGAACATTTAATAAATATGGATATGCTATGAAATTGAATATTAATTTTGAAATTTAGTAGAGGATAAGCAAAAAATGGATCTGTTTGAGGTAATTACCATACCATTTATGCAAAGAGCATTCTTAGGATCAATAATGCTTGCTATTCTCTTCGGATTGTTTGGCACTTTCATTGTACCAAGAAAATTAGGCTTCATGGCTGATGGTATAAGTCACGGATCTCTACTTGGAATTGCAGTTGGAATATTTATTGGAGTATATCCAATAATATTTGCCATTATTTTAGCTGCTATATTTGGCTTTTTACTTGCGAGAGTTAATGATTATGGTCGAATTACTCAAGATGGCCTTGTAGGAATATTTCTTGCCGGTGGAATGAGTGGAGCAATCATTCTATTATCATTCATGCCTGGATATAGACCAGAACTTATGAGTTATCTTTTTGGAAATCTCTTATCTATTCAATGGATAGATATATATGGGTTAACATTGTTTTTTGTACTTACAATAATACTCTTCCGAATGCAGTGGAGATCACTAGTTATAACAACAATTCATACCGAATTAGCATATGTAATTAATTTGCCAGTTACGTTAAGTAAATATTTTCTTTTTATCGGAACATCAATAGCTCTCATTTGTGGTGTAAAACTATTAGGAATAATCCTTGTTTCTGCATTATTAATAATACCAGTTTTAACCGCTAATCAAATTGGACATTCATTTAAATCTACTCTTATAGGAACACAAATATGCGGAATTAGTTGTTCATTTATGGGTATTTTATTTGCATACATTCTTGATATTCCGTCAGGTCCATCAATTGCATTATTGCTAGTATGCATATTTTTATCAGCATATCTATATTCAAATGTAAAAAAACATACACAAGGAGTAAAAATATGAAATTTTACAATCTGAAACTTCGAAAATCTGTTGAGGTAGAATCAAAAGATATCACAAAAGTAACACTGAAGAATGGTCGTCCTGCAGCTAAAGCTACTGTTTCTATCGATGGACAGCAATACACAATGTTTAAAATATTGAGTAAAGCAGACGCAGACAAGCTATCCTAAATTAATATTTTCAAAAAGGATTATTTAATATACCCTTCTAGAAAATTCATTTCTAAGGGTGCCTATTTACTTGTCTGAATCCAAAATATTCCAAGAAAACGATCACATCAATCGTCCACGAATTTTCTATGGGTGGATAATTGTAATGGCTGGAATGGGAATTCACTTCTGGATAAGTTTTGCATGGATGTATGGCATTCAAGTATTTTTCAATCCAATTTTAAATACCTTCGGTTGGAGTCGTGCAGCAATTTCTGGAGCTTTTTCTTTACAGCGACTTGAAGGAAGCATAATCACTCCTATTGAAGGTTACTTGGTTGATCGTTTTGGGCCTAGAAAAATGGTATTATTTGGAGTTTTTATTGTTGGATGTGGATTAATATCCATGTGGAAACTTCAAAACATCTATATGTTTTATGTATGCGTTCTTACAATATCATTAGGTGTAAGTGCGAGCATAGGAATTCCTCGAAATTGGGCAATTGTGCAATGGTTTAAACGATTACGCGGACGTGCTCTCGGAATAGGTGCAACTGGAGCAGCTTTCAGTGGTCCTATGACTTTCATTTTAGTAATTCTTGTTGAATGGATAGGATGGGAAAAATCGTTTCTAATACTTGGAATCTTGACATGGTTGATTTGTCTTCCTCTAGGGTTTCTTTATAGAGGAAAACCAGAAGAATATGGACTCTTACCGGATGGAGATTCGCAAAAATCACAAAACGATAACCCATTAATAACTAGAAAACAATCAAATGAAACTTTAACTCAAGATGGAATGACCCCTATCCAAGCACTTAAAACCAGAGCCTTTTGGACTTTAGTATTGATTTTTGCCTTCCAAACAATGGGAGTAAGTGGAATGCTAATACATCAAGTTCCTTACTTTGAAAGTGTAGGATTTAGCAAACAAGAATCAGTTTCAGTATTAGCAATGTTCACAATGCTAAGTTTAATAGGTCGAGTAGGGGGAGGATGGCTATTTGACTTTGTTGAAAAAAGGTTTTCACTTGCTCTACTCATGCTCAGCCAATCAATAGCATTCATAATTCTTGCCAACATTACTTCATATTGGCAAGCTATCCCTTTTTCACTATTTTTTGGAATGTCCTTCGGAGGAATGATGCCTGCAAGAGGAGTTATGATAAGCACTTACTTTGGAACACGATACTTTGGAACAATTCAGGGGTTAAGTCAGTCTGCTACAGTAATCAGTGGAATGATCTCGCCATTACTCATGGGCTACATGTTCGACATTTACGGAAGTTACATGGGAGCAGTCTATGTAATCGTTGTATGCTCAGTTTTAGGAATCCCTCTTTGTTTTAGTTTAAAGAAAACTTAGGAATTTTTATTTTTGTTAAAACCGAGTGTCTTTTCTGCACCTTCGGCAATAGCATGAAGTTGTTGCTCTGAAAGCCCTTCTACAGATATTGCCATAACATTTTGTAAATTATATATAACAACAGGATTTTCGAGAACAAATCCATGAGGTGTCTCTGGATTAAATGCATCATCAATTCTTGCGATAGTTCTTGCTATCAATTCTTGAACCTCATCCTGAGAAGGTGGAATAGCATACGTATGTCTTGATATTTCCCCACTCACAAGCTTCACCGAAATAATAAGTGTGATTGGAAACCCACCTTCAGCACTTATCGATACACTTGGTAATCCACCTACCACGTTATTCCTCCTTACAAAATTCTATTCAGTACAATGCTAGGTATTTATAAAAAATATTGCAATAGTTATTGCATTTTATCAAATCAACCATAGAAACAGTTACGTGCTATACTCATTAACACAATGTAATTAACTCTATTCTCTATATAAAATTCAGTAGTGCAAAATATTAAGTGAATTTATGCAATTATACTCCCAAAAAAATATTTATTATGGATGGATAATAGTTGGTGTTGTATTTCTTTCTACAGTAGCATCAGCTATTCAACTCAATCCAACAATAGGTGTATTTGTTACACCTATCACAGCAGAATTTGGATGGTCAAGATCAGAACTTGCTGGAGCAGTAACAATAGGCACAATATTTGGTGGAATTCTTGCTATATTAACTGGTCGAATTGTGGACAAATTTGGACCAAGATGGGTTTTATTTTCTGGATTCCTTATCCTTGGATCACTATTAATTGGACTAGGAAATATTCAAAATCTTTTTCATTTTTACATAATTACTGTCATCTCAAGAATGGTTCTCCAAGGAGTTATAAATATAACTTGTCAAACAATTGTAACAAAATGGTTTATACGGCTTAGGGGTAGAGCTGTAGCAATCGCCACAGTTGGGGAACGGGTTGGAAACGGAATTGTACCATTTTTAACGCAAATTATCATTATTACACAAGGCTGGAGAACTGCTTCATGGGTAATAGGTATAATGGCATGGACAATCACACTTGGACCTACTGCACTTTGGCTTAGAAGGTCACCACAGGATATGAACCTTTTACCAGATGGTGACTCAAAACCAGCTCAAATAAAATCAAAATTTGAATATTCTCTTTCTGATGCTTTCAAAACAAAATCTTTCTATCTTTTAGGTGCTGCTTTTAGTGTTGCAAGTTTTATAGATACCGGTATTAATTTTAGCTTAAATCCATATCTAATAGACCAATCATTAAGTGAAAAAAATTCTGTAACTGTCATAGCAATATGGGCTTTCTCAGGTATTGCAGGTTCACTAATAGCAGGAATTTTAGCAGAACATTTTAAAAACCAAATCATTGTACTTTGTTGCTATATTGGACTTGCAATGGGAATTTTACTCCTTATTTCCGTCAATTCATTACCGTCTGGAGTAGCATTCGGAGTCACCCATGGAGCATTTTTTGGTGCTGCAGTTTTAATGCAACATGTGATACTGGCACAATATTTTGGCACAAATTCAATTGCCACAATACGAGGGGCTATTGCTCCTTGGCAAATGGCCGGAAATGCTTTTGGGCCACTTGCAGCCTCAATTGTTTTTGATGCCACCGGTAGCTACATAGCAATCTTTCGAACCTATTTGGCATTATTAGTTTTAATTATAATTGCAATATCTTTATCTTCCCCGCCATCAAAAAATTAACTACTATAATTTACTAAAGTGATAAAAATTACCTTAAAGAATTGAGATGCTGATTTATAACCACAAAATTCTAAAGGAGGGATGATGGAACATGAAAGTGTAGTTCAATGGGTATATGCTTCAAAAGATAATGAGGAATTAGCAAATCGTTATAACCAATGGTCAAAAAGTTATGATAACGATCTTGCAAGAGATTTTGATTGGAAAGGACATATTCTTTGTGCAGACACACTTACACAATATGTAATGCAAAATGAAACAATTATTGACGTAGGATGTGGGACAGGGCTTTGCGGAACTGAAATGGTTAATAGAGGTTATTCAAGCATTGATGGATTCGATCTTTCTGAAGGAATGTTAAATGAGGCCCGTTCCCTTAATATATATAACGATTTACGCAAAGGAATATTAGGCGAAACACTTGAATACGACTCAAATTCCTATGATGCAGCTGTTGCAGCTGGGGTATTTTCTCAGGGACATGCTCCAGCAAGCGGATGGGATGAAGTGGTCCGAATAATTAAACCAAACGGTCATTTCATTCTAACTATTAGAGCAGATAGTTATGAACTTCTCGGTTTTAAAGAAAAGCACCAAGAACTTATTGATTCCAAAAAAATTGAATTATTAGAAAGTTCTCCCCCTATGCAGTTGCTACCCAAGGGTGAACCAGACGTACATCATATCATCCGGGTTTATAAAGTTTTGAAATAAATTTATTTTTCCTGAACCGAACTTTACTTAAGAGATAGTACACATATTTTCCACTAATCAAACACAACAAGAAGTATAGATATTATAAGAAGTAATACACCAAACGTTTCAATTCTTGAAATTTTTTGATGAAAAACAAACACTGTAATTGCTAATGAGAAAATCAACTCAATTTGTCCTACTGCTCGTACGGGAGCAGCTGTATACAAGGCAAATGCCGAAAACCATGATGCAGTAGTTATCGCTGCAAAAAAACCAGCAGTTATCCCTGGTTTCCATAACTTTAATACGGCTATTAGTTCATTTTTTCGATACATCATTAAATATACAATCATAACAATTGCTTGCCCTACGACGGCAATCGCTGCTGTAGTAGTTGCACGAAACAAAAAATCTCCCGACTCTAAACTATTAACAGCTAGTCGAAAGGTAATTACGCTAACAGCGAGTGTAATTGCAGATAATAGTCCAATAAATGTTGAGTAGGATTTCAAACTCAAATAAATATCTTTTGCAGAAAAAATACTGCCCTTTAGGGACAAAAAAATCATAGCTATAGTGCCAAATATAATTGCTATGCCAAATTGAAAATTTATCATGGAAGAGAGCATAATTGCTTCTATGATTGCAGCAAAAAGCACCTCAGTTTTTGAAAATGCTATTCCTACCAAAAAATTCTTGTAACTAAAAAGTTTTACTAGAAATACTGTAAAAGTAATTTGAGCGATTGCTCCAAATGTCATCCATACAAAAAACCATGTATTGAAAGATGGAAACGCATTTTCGCCACCACCATAAAAAACAAGACTAAACCATAACCAAGCAAAAGGAATGGCATAGATAAAACGAATAGCTGAAGCTCCATAATCACCTAAAGGACCCTTCATATGTCTTTGAATGGCCGTACGAATCGCTTGAGAGAGAGCAGCTAATATAGCTATCGGAATCCAAAGTTCCATTAATATCAAACCTGAAATAGAAATAATTTTATTGATAAAATAATTCGTTCAACAAAGAAATTGATTAACTGAAGAACAGAAATTTAAGTGATCTTGTGATCCAATTAATATCTTCTTTCCATCTATCAAGGTCAATAATACACCATAATTACCATGAACATTGTAAGCTTTTCCTTTTGGACCATATCGGATCCCCCATCCACCATAATCACGAAGAGGATTGTAGGTAATTGACTCAGCTTTAGTTATTTCACTGAACGGTAAAACAATCCAATTTATGTGTAGATATCGAAACCGAAGAAATATTCCACCAGATCGCACTTGGGTATCCAATCGAATCAGAAATATCCATAACGGAAACACTACAATAAAAAACAGCCATATTAAAATAACGAACAAAAATTGAATCGTAGTAAAATTATCAGTGTTCGCAGATATCAATACTGGAAATATGAAAATAAATAGAATTGATTCCACCATCAATATAATGCCCCATAACCATTTTTGACGAAAATATTGAGTTTCGAAGTAGGATGCTAGTTCGCAATTCATCTCGCAAGTATACCAAATATCTCTATATTATTCCCTTATTATTTTCAACAATCATACTTATAGTATCTATATATCCGATATACATTATTATATAATATCGATTGACTCGATATTATATTTTCCGTAAACTATACATAAATCCATCCAGCATAGAAAGGTGAGAAATGATAAATATGATTCAGCCAGCAAAGCAATATCAGGCAACTTTGAATTCTTCAAGTGTCAAATATTCTTATCTACCTCGACAAGCATTCCGTGCTACTGAAATCCTTATAAACGTAATTGGGGGAATCAATGGTTAATATATTTTCTTCTGAAAAACCTTATTTATACAGGAGTAATCAATTCGAAAACTACTATTCACGCCTTATTACAGCAACTAGTGCTGGACTTCCAAATTTTATAGAATCGAAAAAAGATTTTATCCAATCTCTGGACCTTTCACTTAACATCCAGATTAATATCGTATAAAGGAAAATTATTATGACAAATCAACATTCAAATATTAATACAATAAATAAATTAATGCATTACAGCATTTGCGGAACTTGTTCTGGAGAAATGATGTATCTTTGCGATTGGCCTGAAAATGGTATATTGCGATGTGTTCAGTGTGGAGAAACACGAAATCTCGAATTCAAAAATTCTATAAATAAGACGAATGTAGCCTAGTTAAAAAATTATTTTTTTCTGTGGTATAAAGAAAAGATAAATATTAAACAACCTACAATCCAAGTGAACCCGACTAAGAAATTAAGAATATCTTTGTTTGCTATTGCAGGAATTATAAATAATAACCCACATAAAAAAAACATTAGCCATCCATATATTTCGAAATTTTTAAACATCATAATCTTCCCCTGATTAGATTAAATCATATTTCGAAAAATCATTAACTCCACATTCACGTAAAACTTCCATATCTGACAAAGTATTCCCTGTATATTTTTTGGGATCCTTGGAAATAATTTCAAACACAGCATCAGCAAAACGTTGAGGGGATTGATCATCTGGATTGACGCGCCCCATGGCTATCATCCCTTCTGTTCTTAGGCTGCTTCCTTCAGGCCATATAGTATTTACTGCAATATCATAAGTACTGAACTCCTTTGACATACTTAAAGAAAGTAGAGTTGACGCATGTTTAGATAACGTATAAGGGCCGGTTATATTTCCACCAATTTTTGGTGAGACATTAAGTATATGCCCTTCACCTTGTTGCTTCATTGAAGGAATTACAGACTTTACTAATGATGCTAATCCGCGAAAATTTAGACCCATGAGTATATCCCATTTTCCTAAGTCAGTAGACTCAATTCCACCTTGAAAATTTGCTGCAGCACAATGTATTAATATATCAATGCGGTTAAATTCATTAAGCGTTTTTTCAACAAGGGAAGTTACATCATCATCTAAAGTAACGTTGCACTTAACAGGCAACACAGACCCGCCTTCAGCTATTATCTCATTTGCAGTCTGCATAATAGTTCCTCCTATACGCGGATGAGGAGATTCAGTTCTTGCAGCAAGGACCACTTTGACTCCATTTCTAGCTAAAGTCAGGGCAATAGCTTTACCCAATCCACGGCTACTGCCAGTAATAATTGCAACTTTTCCGTTCAGGTCCATGTGTCACTCTCCAAATGATAAAATTAGTGTTATAATGGCATAATATGAGGAATATTTCACATATTCATACGTCAATAAATTTTGGCCTTTAGTTACCAATTCATTATGGCTATATGCTACTAAATTATTCTTGCTAGGGGTTTACAATTGATTAGTGTAGTTCCAGGACCATTTTCCACAAAAGGAAAACAAGAAGCGGTCCAAAAAGAAGTTAGAGAAAATTACGAAACATATTTTGCCAAAGCCGCAAAAACGAGGCTCTGGTTCCCAGATAAACTTCCTGAACGCAATCAAATGGCAGACTATGGGCATTTGATAACTGAAGATACCAAAGAGATTCTGCTTGGCTTCCTCGGAGTTGAATCAATTGTTGATGACTACGTATACAGTGGTTTGAAAGCAGCAGGCGACAGTCTTTCCACAAAAGAATTATACATCCAGTGGGGATATGAAGAACGTCGACACGGACAAACATTTCGACATTCCCTGATAGATTCTGGCCTTTACTCCCAGGAATTCATTGATAAATTTCTGCATGAAACATTAGAACATCATTGGACATTCGAAGACCAAACTGGCTACGAAGAAACCCCTTTACTTGGAGCAGCATATGCCATTTTTCAAGAACGTCAAACCAGAAGAAATTACACCTATACACGAATACAAATATGGGAAGAATATGGAAGTCCTTGTGACGCAAATGGTAAACGAATATTCCCAGCAATTGCTGGGGCTATAAGATTTCCTGAGATTGATGAGGGAGCACATGAGGCGAATTTTACGAATATTGTCAGGATCTACATGAAATACTTTCCCGATCTCGCTCTAGATGCACTGGTCAAAGTTTCAAAAAACTACCAAATGCCTGCAGTGCAAATGCCCAACGCAGAAAGATTTATTCAGTGCATTCTTGCAACTAAAATGGGAGATGCGAGAAAAATTATCAGTGAGATTATGAACCCTGCACTGGAGAAAATGGGCTTGGAAAATAGGCAAGCACTTAGAAAAGCTGTAAAAAACTTCAACCTCTTACCTGAGAATGCAATAGTAAATATCGAAGGTAGATTCAAAAGTGGCATTAATCCAGATGATGACACACCAATTTATACCATGAAACCTAACGGTGAATTTATATTAACTGATAACTAAATATTGTATTTAATAACACCTAAGAAAATGTTGACTATATAAAATAATACTAGTAGAGTTAACCTCAATATGAAAAGTAGGAGATGATATTGAATATATCGCGAACATCAGATCTTATACTTTGCTCTTGTTGTAGTTCACTATATATATGGCCTGAGGCCTACTTTAAGGAGGTGTTTTGATATAGACCAAACACAATTACCGAACAAAACAAATATGTTAAGTAGTGACCTCAAATGAGGTCTTTTTTTTATTTATTTTTATCAATTAATCAAGGAGTAGAAAATGAAATTTTACAACCTAAAACTTCGAAAATCAGTTGAGGTAGATTCAAAAGATATTTCAAAAGTGACACTCAAAAATGGTCGCCCAGCCGCAAAAGCTACTGTCTCAATAGACGGACAAGAATACACAATGTTTAAAATATTAAGTAAAGCCGATGCGGACAAATTATCCTGAATCAACATTTACAAAATAATATTTCAATTTGATATGAAAATAGGAGATCATATGAGTATACGTTTAGGTGATGATGCACCAAATTTTAAAGCTGTTACAACTGAAGGAGACATAGATTTTCATGAATGGGCTGGGGATTCCTGGGTAATTCTTATGTCCCACCCAGCAGATTTCACACCAGTCTGCACAACTGAACTTGGCAGGGTAGCTTCATTGGGAGAAGAATTTAAACGAAGAAATGCAAAAACAATTGCAATCAGTGTAGATCCTGTTGATTCCCATTCAGGCTGGATTGGGGATATCAATGAAACCCAAAATACCCAAGTAAAATTTCCGTTGATCGCAGATCCAAATCGTGAAATTGCAGACCTATACGATATGATTCACCCAAATGCAGACAACACAAATACCGTTAGAACACTCTTCATTATTGGACCAGACAAAAAAGTAAAACTCAGTCTCACATATCCTCCGTCTACTGGGAGAAATTTTCAAGAAGTTTTGAGAGTTCTAGACTCGCTTCAACTAACTGCTAATTATCAGGTTGCTACACCTGCTGATTGGAATCATGGAGAAGATTGTGTAGTAATTCCAGCAATTAAAACTGAAGATATTCCTGCAAAATTTCCGAAAGGATATACAGAAGTCAAACCATACTTGAGAACTACACCTCAACCAAACATCTAGTAGAATTAGATTGATTCAGCTACAGTAGCAGGCACCATGGGCAAATGGAATGTTGCAGGGGATTTAGATTCAATATTGGTAATTATATTATTACCAACCTTAATTCTAACGACCCTCTGGGCAATATTTCGGGCATAACATTATCTCGAAAAGAAATTAATCTCAGACTCAATTAAATTATATGTTGATTAAAGCACTAGCAGAGTTGTCTATAACAACTCTGCTAGTGCTTTAATCAACGAATCTCTTCATGTAATAGAAAATAATTCAATATGTCTAAATAGACGTAATATATTATTTCAAAGTAATAGTATCCAATATCAAAATTTACAATTATTATTCTCCACAATAAATATACTTATTTACAAAAGAGAGGGGACGTTAATATGGCAATCTATGAATTTGAAGGAAAACGTCCAAAAATTGGCAAAACATCTTATATCCATCCTAGTGCAGTAATTATTGGAGATGTAGAAATTGGTGAAGGATGCTGGATAGGTCCCAATGTTACTCTCCGTGCAGATGAAAATCAGATTCGAGTCGGGGATTTTTCTAATATTCAAGACAACAGCGTAATTCACGGCCGTACTACATTGGGTAAATATTCTCACCTCGGCCACGCTGTTAGACTTCATGGTGCTACCCTTTCCGAACATGTTTTAGTAGGAATCGGAGCAATAATATTGGATGGAGCGACCGTTGGAGATTGGTGCACAATTGCAGCAGGAGCTGTCGTTGCTCCTAGAGCTGAGATTCCCGAAAGAAAAATGGTCATGGGTGTTCCCGGTGCTATCGTTGGTACAGTTCCTTCTAACAGGGAAGACAATTTTGATTGGTCACATAACTCAGGATATCTAAGCTACCCGAAACGATATCCTATCGGACTTAAAGAGATTTCATTGGATGAAGTCACATTAGAGTAAGAACACTAGAATTGAGGTAGAGATGAATAATCATACAAACCTACATACTTCTATCGATAATGATGCTATTCCAATCAAAATCGATGCAGTTATTACTGGTGCGGGTTTCGCTGGCATGTACATGTTATATAAACTCCGAAACCTTGGCCTTTCTGCATGCATTATTGAAGCTGGTAAAAACGTTGGTGGTACTTGGTATTGGAACCGTTATCCAGGAGCTCGATGTGATGTATGGAGCATGGAATATTCATACCAATTCTCTGAAGAACTTCAACAAGAATGGGAATGGACTGAAAAATACGCCACACAACCTGAAATTCTTAGATATGCAAACCACGTTGCTGACCGGTTTGATTTAAGAAAAGATATCTATTTTGGGAATAGAGTACATTCGGCAATTTTTAACGATGATTCAAATAACTGGTCCATAAAGACTGATTCTGGATTAGAATTTCTTGCAACATTTTGCATTATGGCTACCGGATGCTTATCCTCAGTTAATCAACCCCATTTTCAGGGAATCGATAACTTTAAAGGTGAAATATATCACACTGGTAACTGGCCTCACCATAGCGTCAATTTGTCAGATAAAAGAGTAGGGGTTATAGGAACTGGATCATCCGCGATACAAACAATTCCAGAAATCGCAAAATCAGTTAAGAATTTATTAGTTTTTCAAAGGACAGCAAATTACACAATACCAGCTCACAATGAATTTTTTACACCCGATTTTATAAAAGAAATCAAATCTGACTATAAAGGTCTTCGGGAACGAGGAAAAATGAGTAGAGGAGGCACTGCAATACTTGAACTTAATGAAGTAAATGCAGTGGATGTCACTCCTGAAATTCGAGAAAAGGAGTTTGAGAAAAGATGGCAAGCAGGTGGAGTATCATTTATGGGAGCATTTCAAGATTTGGTTGTGAATCCTGATTCCAACAAAACTGCTGCTGATTTTGTCCGTAAAAAGATTCAGCAAATAGTCATAGATCCTGATATAGCTGCCCTTCTTTCACCAAAAAATATTATTGGTTGTAAACGATTATGTGTTGATACAGATTACTATGAAACTTTTAACAGAGAGAATGTAAAGCTTATTGATGTTAGCTCTGACCAAATTGAAATGATTACCCACGATGGGATAAAAGTCTCAGGAAATATTTATGCTCTAGATGTTATCATTTTTGCTACAGGATTTGATGCTATGACTGGTGCGCTTCTTAGTATAGATATAAAAGGAAAAAATAATCGTTCCCTTTCAGAAAAATGGATTAATGGACCTAGAACATACTTAGGATTACAAACTGAAGGCTTCCCAAATTTATTTACAATTACAGGACCGGGTAGTCCTTCTGTATTAAGCAATATGATGGTTTCTATAGAACAGCACGTGGAATGGATCTCAGATTGTATTTCATTCATGGATAGAGAAGGTTATACCAGTATTGAGCCTGAAATGGATTCTGAAGATAAATGGGTTAACCATGTTAACGACATTGCTGGGAAATCCCTGCGTTCTACATGTAGTTCATGGTACGTTGGTGCAAATATAGATGGAAAACCACAAGTATTCATGCCATATATAGGTGGTGTTCCCACTTATAGAGAGATATGCGAAAAAATTGTTGCAAATCAATATGAAGGATTTATATTGACCAAATGAGCAAAGGAGAGAGATATGGATATAACAAAAGAAACGATAAATAATGCTATTTCTGCATCAATTGAAGAAGTGAAAGCAGAAATTGACGGGGGCATACGATTATCACCATTTACTGATCCTGAAGTTCAGATGATACGCCAGCTAATTCAACGAACCTTGGAAAAACTTTTGACATAGAAATCAAACCAATAGGAGGATACTTAATGTCGCTGGAAGATTTTAGCTTAGACGGGAAAGTAGCGGTAGTAACAGGAGCAAGTAGAGGTCTTGGCAAAGCAATGGCAATTGCTTTGGGACGTGCAGGTGCAGATGTATGTGTTGTTTCTCGCAGTCAGGATCAGTTAGATAAAGTTGCAGAAGAAATAAGAGAACTAGGTGTTCGATCTATCGGAATCTCGGCAGATTTAACAGATTCTAACCAGGTAGACAACATGATTAATAGAACTGTTGATGAATTTGGAGCAATTCATATTCTGGTAAATAATGCAGGAATTGTACAAACTCCAGGAGGAAAATCAGATAGTGACGGAGGAGAAAGTCCTGCAGTAGATATAAGTGATGAAGAATGGCATCTAGGAATGGACACGAACCTAAGTAGCTGTTTTTATTGTTCTCGAGCAGCCGCAAAATATATGATTAAGCAAAAATGGGGAAGAATAATCAATATAACATCAGTTGCCGGTGTTCGAGGAACAAGAGGAAGTCCTATTTATTCTGCCGCGAAAGGTGGGATGGTGATGTTCAGTAAAGCACTTGCCCAACAATGGGCTCAAGATGGAATCACAGTGAACATCATCGCACCGGGATCATTTCCATGGCGTTTCTTTGAAGGAGTAACAAATGCTGATTTCGCTAACTTGAGGGGATCTCGAATTCCTATCAAACGTCCTGGTGATCCAAAAGAATTAGGACCTTTGGTTGTATTTCTTTCTTCCGAAGCTGCTTCCTATACAACAGGAGAACTCATTGTAGTTGATGGTGGTGCACTTGAAGCTGCTGCAGCTCCTGCTGGATACGTTTTCCCTGGCATAGGAACAATAAATTAACTTTATAGTTAGGAGGATTTCATGATTCTCGATGAATTTTTATTGAATGGACAAACTGCACTAGTAACTGGAGCAGGCTCTCCGAGCGGACATGCTATCGTTTCTGCACTGTCTGAAGCAGGTGCAGATATAATTGCAGTTGCAGGTATAAACACCTCTCTTGATACAGCAAGAGATTTAGTAACTCAACATAACAGAAAAATTATTACTCTAAACGGAAATCTTCAGGATGAAGACAGTGTTAAAGAAATCGTAAACGCTGGAATTAATGAATTTTCTAAAATTGACATTCTTGTAAACAACGAACAAATAGCATTCTCTAAACCTATAATGGAGATTTCTTCTGATGAGTGGCAAAAAGTTGTTGATACAAATCTTTCTACGGCTTTCTTGTTTTGCAAGTCAGTTGGTTCCCACATGATTGAAAATCAACAAGGGAAAATAGTAAATGTTGCATCCGGAATGGGAGAAAGAGGTTTAGAAAATAGCTCATCATATTCAGCCACAATGGCTGGTATTATTCAATTAACTTCTGCTTTATCAGTAGAATGGGGACCACATGGGATAAAAGTTAATGCAGCAGGACCTGTATGGTTTAATAAAGAGGAAGGACAAGAAGATGTCGAGGACTCAGTTCTGCGATATATCCCAATGCGTAGAAAAGGCAATTGGTATGAGTTGGGTCGAATGGTCATATTTTTAGCATGTGATGGATGTCATTTCCTCACTGGTAAAACCATATTTCTAGATGGTGGAGTTCTTTCTCATGCATAAAAAAATTTCTATATCCGATATAATGTGATCTCAGGAGGTCTGGATATGCTAAATCAATCAGAACGCAGAATTCTTATAGATAAATTAATCAACAATAGGGAAATATTGTTAGATCTAATACAAAATTTTTCCAACGATCAATTAGTTAACAGGAAACAAGATGGAGATCGAACACCAAAAGGCATGCTTTTTCATATTGCAGATACAGAAAATAATTACGTTTGGAATTGGGCAAAGCGATCTAGGGATGAAAAAAACCCAGACTTGAGCAATATTCCGAATGAATCAAATTCAAATACTACTACTCAACTCTTCGAAGAAGCCAATGAATGGGATACAGATTTACTAACTGAGAAACTAAGGGTAATACGTGAATCCACTCTTCGTTTCATAGCTGAAACCAATGACGCAGAATTTGATTTATTAGGAAAAAATTCCCCATTCGGAGATCTGACGGTTCATCAATTCTTAAAATCCCTATACAGACATGATCAGATGCATATAAACGAACTAACTGGAAAAGAACAAACAATCATAATTACTGGTGCTGATGGTCAACAGCTGTAATTATTACTTCCCGGTTTCTGGCAAGAAATATGTAGATATCACAAGTGACCAAGATAAGGCAGCGACAATAGCAAAACCATAAAGATATGTACCTGTAATATCCGCCAAATATCCAATTAATATGGGTGCAAGAAACGAAAGAGAACCTCCAATTGCAAACACACATGCAATTGTAGCAGCAGCTTTTTCTGGGGATGTCCCTTGCATTTCTTGTGGTATTGTTGCGTGAAATGGTGTATATAGCCACGAACCTGCACCATATATTATTAAAATTACATATATAAACGAATATTCAGCCAACATGACACTAGCAAATCCAGTTACACCAAGCATTATTCCCGAAAGAAACATAAACGGTCTTCTCTTAGTAAATTTCAGGGCGAGAAACCCAGCAATAACAACCATTAAACAACCACAAATCGGAAGGATAGCTGTATATTCATTAGCTTTCGAAAGTTCTATTCCATGTGTTTCGTAATAATATGTTGGAAGCCATGATGACAAAGCAATATATTGAATAAGAGGACCTGAATCAGATGTAGCCAATAATAGTGTTACCTTAGAACGAAATACATTGAAAACCCCATGGAGACTTAAATTTGTTGTTGTTTGAATAGTTGTTTGCCGAGCAAATATCAACCAAAGAACAGCAGCTAAGAGCGAAACAAAACTAAATATTGTTAGTGTCATTTGCCATCCAACAATTTCAGTAAGGGGATCTGCAATTAAAAATGAAACAGCGATTCCTGCTGATAAGGCAGCAATATATAAGCCGTTTATTAACGGAAGTTCTTTTTTAGGGAACCAATTCATTATTACTGGATTTAGAGCGGGAAAAAATCCTGACACACAAATTCCAAAACATATTCTCAAGAACAACAAGCTTAGAAAATTGGATGCAAATACACTTAGAATTGGTAAAGAAGCTCCGAAGGAAAAAATAAGAACCAATTTATTGATCGGCAATCGTCCCACAAGTAAGCTCCCAGGAATCGTAAAAAGAGCATTCCCAAGTAATATAACTCCAGTTAATAAACCTGCTGTTCCTCTGGTTATATTAAATTCGTCCATAATATAAGGTGTAATCGGAGATGTATTTAAGAAAATTAAACCTGCAGAAAAACATAGAAAAACGATAAGAAAACCCATTACAAAACGATATTTTTTTGGTTGTATTCCGAGAGATGTTTCTTGAAACAAGGGTTGTAATTATCCTTATAAATTATTTTATTTTTGGTGTTCCTAAGATAAGCAGTGAAGGCAAAACAATTATTGATACGGTTAAAGCTAGAAATATCATTATAGCAGTTAAAAAACCATATGCAGCAAATATAGGCATTGGTGCAAAACTTAAAATACTAAATCCAGCAATACTTGATGCAGCAGATGCAACTAGTGCGGTTCCAGCTCCGTGCGTAGCATTTCTAACAGCTTCAATTTTGTTCTTGGTCAACAGTAATTCCTGGCGAAATCTTTCTGTCATATGAATTGAGTAGTCTATTCCTATCCCAATTGAGATTGCACCAATCATAGCTGTTACAAAATTCAAGCTAAAATTACCTAAATACATAAAACCGTACAACCAAGCAACAACAAGAATTATTGGAATCACTGTAATAATCGAGTATCTAAATGATTTCATAGCAAGAGTTATGACTAAGAATGTCCCAATAATTGCAATTGGAAGTGATGTTTGAAAAGTTTTAGTTGATGCATCTAATTGAGCTTGTCGCACAAATGGAGAACCGGTTAAACCTATATCTTTAAAGTGCTGACTTTCAGTAAATATTTCTAAATGTGATTCTAGGCTTTCTTGTGCTCTTTTTATTACTGATTGCTCTTGAGTTCCAGGAATAAAAACTTGTATGTACGATATTTGCTCGTTTACATCTTGTTTTGAAATTGCAAATCGTTCTTGGACTTGGGCAGGTGTTACAGTAAGAATTTTAGCATTTTCAGGAATTCCATTTTCAAGTGCATAACTCAATTCAGCTTTAATTTGATCTTTAGTATCTGGAATTCCGTCACCATCTTGATCAGAAATAGGGATTCCATACTGTTCACTAACTAATTTTGATACATAATCACTATTCGTAATTTGAGTAACATAATCTAATATCGTTGGCTGGATATTTAAATCGTTATTAATATCTTTTCCCAAATAGGGATTATCTGCAATTGCCGAAATAAATTTATCAATTTTTAATAATGATTCAGGTTCAAATAAATCCCCCTTAAGAAATATTGTTGCTGGTTCTCCACCTCGATTCGCTACATGTTGATCCAATTTATTCAAGCTTATTACAAAATCCGACTTATTATCGAAGAAATCTTCGACAGCAAAAGTGGGTTCTAGTTTTAATCCATAAAAAATTGCAACTGCTGTAACTATAACGGAGACTAATATAGTAATTGGAGCTAATTGGGCAATCTTTGTAACTAGTAAATCTAGCAAAGGAATTTGCAATGGATTCGATAATCTTACTGGATTTTCATCAGCCAAGAATTTACTTGAAATATTTCTGTATCTTCTTCTAAGAAAAATAACTGGGCCTACAATACAAAATAATGTACTGAATGTAATACTTGCAATTCCAAACCATGGATCAAGAACTACGAGCAAAACTATGCTAGTTCCAAATAATGTTGCAGTAAAAAACCCTCCAACAAGAATAAACACTTTATTTATCCCTGATTTTGAACCGAGATTATTTCCTGAAAAAAGTGTATCTATTTTCATTAATGCTAGTGGAACAATAAGGCCTAATACAATGAAAGAAGATATGATTGCAATTCCAGCTGCAGTACCAAAATGGAAAACCGCTTCAATTTCAGATGAAAGATTTGAAAGAAAAGCTATACTATCACTAATCATCACTAATGATAAAGCGCTAAAGATGCCAGTTATCCCTAAAAGTAATGAATGTCTTGGAATATTACCTTTAAAAGATTCTTCTTGATATCTACGTATAGCATGGACAGCAAAATCTACACCAAGAGAAATCATGGAAATTGGAACAATAAGATCGATCACTAATCCACCCTTTAGACCTATAAGGTTGGATATCCCTTTGAGCCAGATCATTAGTATGCCAAGTCCAGCACCAGTTAAAGCCATTGCCCAATATGACTGTAAACTGACACCAACCACAATGATCGCTGCAATAACTGCTGCCATAATAAAAGGGCCTGCTTGTGCTCCTTCATCTTCAGATTCAAGATTTACATCAATAGCAACACCCCATAATTGATATGTATTCTGAGTCCCACGTAATATCCTTTGGATGTTCCTGTTAAATTGTTCTTTTTGTATTTCCAACTCACCACCACCAATGCCTATAACAAGACTACCCCCACCAAGCTTTTCATTATCTGTTAACGTATAGATATTAATTGCTGGTGATTTCCAATATGTTATCAATTCTCCATTTACAATTTTTTGTTCATTTGTCGCTTCAACTGACAACATATTTGCCATTCCTGATGTTTTTTCATTTTTTAATATTTCATGGATAGCAAGTTTGATTTCCTCGTCTGATGCTGTTTCTAGAGTCTTATTTGTTTCAGTTGAAATAAAATGATCTTGGACCAAATCTGCAATTGTTTGTATTCCATTAACTTTTTTGTTTGACAGTGGAGAGTAATACTCATAAAGGAATCCCGTTGTTTTTTCATTTGTTGGACTAATGTCGCCTGATGAATCTGCAAGACGTAATTTTTGAGTGTTTTGATAGAGTTCATATAGTTCCCTTTGAGTAAGAATATCTCCGTCTTTTGCTTCTGCTATGAAAGAAATAAACCATATTGAGGAAGGGAAAGTTTCATTAAGTTCTTTTTGTAATGAAAGAGGTTTACTTTCAGGGTCCGATGAAGCTTGTTCATCAGATGACATCATGATAAGAGGGACAGTTAATAAGAAAGTCAGTATAATTGTCCCTAAAATAAGTTTACTTGAATGATCTATTGCAGATTCGACAATGGAAACTAATCGATCATTGTTTGGCATCATAAACTCATCCTTAATAATTTTTCAATATATATTGTGAACCATTTATAATTTTTTTTGTTAAGATTTTACTATAATTTTCGAAAATATAATTAGAATAGAAAGTTGATTCATGCAGATCGATCAGGTCACATTAAAAAAAACAGCCAACAAATTTAATTTTGACATAATTGGAGTTGCATCTCCAGAAACTTTCATTGAAGCGGGAAATATTGCAAATGAACGTCTTAATAAAGGATACATGGGGGATTTGAAATGGTATACCAGCCAAAGAATCAATCGTGGTATACATCCTGAAAGACTCCTGCCTGGTGTTCGTTCGATTATCTCTATAGCAATGAATTATTTTGTACCTGAACAACATGATATCAATCAATCTAATTCTAGAATTCGCGGAAAAGTTGCTAGATATGCTCGCGGAAGAGATTATCATAACGTAATGAAAAAGTTACTCAAGCAATTTATGCAATCTCTCGAGCAAGAAATTAATCATGCATTTTCTTGGAAAATATATGTTGATGACGGACCAATGCTTGATCGAGAAGTTTCACAAAGAGCTGGCATTGGATTTTTTGGGAAAAATACAAATATATTAACTTCTCAAGGTTCTTGGGTTCTACTTGGACAAGTGCTAACTAACCTTGAAATCCCCTATAGTAAACCCTTAGAGAAATCCTGTGGCTTATGTACAACGTGTATTTCTGCATGCCCAACAAATGCAATTATTTCTCCGTATATCATTGATAGCAGGAAATGCATTAGTTATTTAACAATAGAAAATCGAGGACCGATCCCAATAGAATACAGGAACGCAATCCAAGATTGGATATTTGGATGTGACATATGTCAGGAAGTATGTCCAGTTAATACCGTTCGAAGTTCAAATACCCCGAATGAGAAGTTTGAATTTACCCCTGATAAAGCATATTTGGACCCTATTGAAATTCTACAAATGGATGAGGAAACATTTAAGAACGTTTTTCAAGGAAGAGCGATCAGACGTGCTACGTGGCACGGACTACAACGAAATGCTTGTATTGTATTGGGAAATATTGGCGATGAATCTGTTGTACCTGCACTGATAGATGCTTTAAATTCTGATTCTGATTTAGTACGTGGACATGCAGCTTGGGCTTTGGGGGAAATTTCTGCTAGCAAAGGAAGACAAGCTTTAGAAATTCGTATAAGCATTGAAAAAGATAACTGGGTCACATCAGAAATTAACGATGCACTAACAAAGTTTTGATCATCCAAAAACTTTTTCGAGAACTGTTTCTTTGTGCTAGAATAAATTGTCAAAAGCCGGGATGGCGGAATGGTAGACGCGGCGGACTTAAAATCCGCTGTTAGAAATAACGTGTGGGTTCGAGTCCCTCTCCCGGCACCACGATAACAATGGACTAGAGAGCAATCTTAAGGGTGGCTGCTCTAGCCCTTCTATCCCAGAAGGTGACACAAAAAGTGACACTTTCTCTTAAACGGAACACTTAACAACCATGATTACTCGAGGGTTTTCCCCTATCCTTTTCCAACTTTTGCACCTATGAACAAGTCAAGGCGTAACAGGCACCCTATCTTATTAATATATATGCACAGAAGCAATAATTAATTATTATGGATGCATAGTAATGGGGTAGTGCTGTAATGATTGGTTTCAGTGAAGCTGTTAATTTAGAAGTTTCTACAATCGGACTGGTAATGGGTGTATCTGCTATTCTCGCCATTACAATTATTAGCATGATCTTCATAAGCAAAAAGCACAAAAAAAGCCTTACCATGAATTCGTTATGTAAAGAATGTAATGGCAGCGGTAAAATAAATTATCCCAGCCACTTATTAGCATATAGTTCATTCAAACCTGAATTTGAGGAATTTACTCTCGAATGCCATGCCTGCAAGTGATAATCTGTTTAAAGATGGAGGCGGAAATTAGCTACCGCCTCCATCTTTAAAGCAATAACGTAGTAAGATAGTCTACTTACGTGCGTCTGCTATCGCTTCTTTAACTTTCTTAACATTTTCAGCAGGCATCCAAGTTGTCCAGCGATCCTCATAATTTTCTAAGTAATACAAGGCAGCCTGGTCCCATTGGGATTCAAAGTTTTGACTAGTATACGCTGCTGTTACATTTATAGGTTGGAGACCTATGTTCATCTTTTTCAGCAGCTCCACCACTTCCGGAGCCCTCTCTATCAAATCTTTGTGCACTGCTTTATCAACAGGTAATGTCTCATAAGCACAGGCCTCTTTGGGAGTGTAAGTTGCGTCATTTTGCCCCTTACCAACCTCTTCCCAGCAAGCAGCACTGTATGCGGGTTCTTCTAGAACTGTCCACTCATATGCACCCATGATAGAAGTTGGAGCCCAGTAATACCCAAACACAGGCTTGTTTTTCTTCTGAGCACCAGCCAGAGCTGCGTCTAAAGCCGCTCCAGTGCCTCCTTGTTTGATGTTGAAGAACTCGAGCAAGCCATATGAGTCCAGTTTGGCACGGTTAATCTCAGCACACTGCCACCCTATTGGGCAGTTTTGAAACTCACCTTTGCTAGAATCTTCAGGGTCTTCGAATAATTCCCAATGTTTTTTCATGTCTTCAACTGTCTTAATGTTGTGTTCATCCGAAGTATATTTCGGAATCATGAAGAATTGCGGGCCTCCCTCATACGTTGCGCCAAGATTGACATAGCTTCCTTTGGCAATCTCCTCATTGTAGTTCTCCAAGAAATTCTGATGCCACAATTCCATGTTTACATCAATATCACCCGAAGCTAATGCCACTTGCATGAGAGGTGTGGAAAGCTCAACGGATTCTACCGGATATCCGTATCCGTGCTCAACAACGAACATAGCAATAGCATTGTTAATCCACAAAGATTCAAACTGGGTATCATTGAATCTAATAACAGACTTTGGTTCCTCTTCACTACAAGCAACTGCAAAAACCGAAAGAGTCAGTAGTGCACCAAAGATTAACAATAGTCTCTTTATCCTGAAAAAATTATTTACTATCATTGTAAAACCTCCTATTCATTTCCTTTTTCATTTCCTTT
>CEUZ01277638.1_pt1 | contig 24173 bp, 19 predicted proteins | sample 361511 | NCBI WGS metagenome assembly CEUZ01 (sample SAMEA2622822, study PRJEB7988) | marine metagenome | biome: marine biome (ENVO:00000447); feature: surface water layer (ENVO:00002042); material: "saline water (ENVO:00002010), including plankton (ENVO:xxxxxxxx)" | depth 5 m | reverse complement strand
GATTGGGAAGCTCAGGAGGATTTGAAGTTTATGTACAAAGTCGTGGTGACTCGAGCCCTTTATATTTATTTAATGTAGTCAATAGTTTTATTGAAGAGCTGAAAAAGGAGCCGAGCCTGACTGGTATTAATACTTTTTTTCGCCCTACTGTGCCACAGTTTTTTATTGAAGTAGATGAAGCAAAGGCAATCTCTCAGGGTGTTTTAATTTCAGATATTTATGCCACTTTACAAAGCACTATGGGTTCGCTCTATGTTAATGATTTTAATCGGTTTGGGCGTACTTATCGTGTACAAATGCAAGCAGAGCCTCAATACCGTATGAAGCCAGAAGACCTTGGGCGAGTATACGTACGTTCACAGCTTGGAGCTATGGTTCCTTTATCAGCTTTTAGTAAAGTAAATGATTTGGTTGGTGTAGAGCAGTTAGATCGCTATAACGGAATGCTTTCCGCAAAAATACTTGGGAGTGGGTCAGCTGGAGTCAGTTCGGGTGAAGCTATTAAGTTAGTCGAAAAGGTAGCTGCAAGAAATTTACCAGATAACTATCAGATATCTTGGACTGGTCAGGCCTACCAAGAGAAGCGTACAGGTTCAGCGGCAATATTTGCTTTTAGTTTCGCAATTATTATGGTGTTCTTAATTTTAGCTGCACAGTTTGAAACTTGGGTTTTACCGCTAGCTGTTATCATGGCTGTACCTTTTGCATTGACTGGTGCATTACTTGCTGTATTTTTACGCGAGATGCCAAATGATGTTTATTTTCAGGTTGGCTTAATTGCTTTAATTGGACTGGCAGCTAAGAATGCAATTCTAATTGTTGAGTTTGCAAGCCAGAAAACGAAGGAAGGGATGCCTGTTGTGCAAGCTGCAATTGAAGCTGCCCGTATGCGCTTCCGCCCAATTGTTATGACCTCAATGACCTTCATTTTGGGTATTTTTCCACTTGTCATTGCAACTGGTGCAGGATCAGCTGCACGTCAATCAATGGGGACTGGTGTATTTGGTGGCATGATAATAGCAACTTTTATTGCTACAGTATTTATTCCTTTGTTTTTTGTTTTGCTATCGAGAAAAAAGTCAAAGAAAACCTCTAATGGCGTAGCGAGGGTTCCAGAATGAGGTCTCGATTAAAATTAGTTTATCTGTTGTTAGTTACTGTGCTTACTCAAGGTTGTGTAATGGTTGGACCAGATTATAAGCGCTCTAAGAGTAGAGATATTGTTCCAATTAATTTTACTATTAATGGCATTACTGAGGAGAAAGAAAAGAAAATAGATCATGTTTCAAGTACTTGGTGGGAGCTTTACAAAGACCCGGTTTTAAATGATTTAGTGAGTAAGGCTCTAGAAAATAATTCGGATATAAAGATTGCTATAGCACGGGTAGAAGAGGCTGATGCATATTTACAAGAAATAGGAGCTGCACTTTTTCCAACAATTGATTTACAATCAAATGTAACACGTTCACGTATCTCTAAGGTCAGTGTAATTCCTATTTTTCCAGGGTTAAATCCAGTACGCCAAATTTATGGTTTTTCTATTGGAACAGCATTTGAGCTAGATTTCTGGGGAAAAATCCGTCGTTCAAAAGAAGCCGCATCAGCCCAGGCACTAGGTACATATTATGCAAGGGATACTGTATATTTATCACTTGCTAGCCTAGTTTCGACAAATTATTTAGTGTTACGTGGTCTTGATGCGCAGCTTTCTGTATCTCGAGATAATTTACGTAACCGTAAAGAAAGTCTGAATATTACTAGACAACTCTTTGAGCAGGGACTTATCTCAGCATTAGATGTTTATCAGGCTGAGACAGCTCATTCTAATATAGTGGCACAAATTTCTGATTTGTCTCGTCAGCGGGCTATTTGTGAGCATCAGCTAGCTGTACTTACCGGGGTGCTTGATCTACATTTGGAAGAAGGTAATATTAAGACTTTACCTATACCACCTATACCGCCAGCTGGGCTGCCTTCAAGCTTGCTTGAGGCCCGTCCAGATGTTCGGCAGGCTGAAGAGCAGGTGATAGCAGCAACTGCTAAAATTGGTGTTGCTAAAGCGTCACTTTTTCCAAGTATTATGCTTACAACCAGGTTTGGTAGAGAAAGTATTACATTAGGAAATATAGTTAAATCGGCAGCAAATATATGGACAGCTGGAGTAAACTTAAATTTGCCAATTTTTGATGCAGGTAGATTGCTTGCTCGTTTAGATCAGGCTAATGCGCAACAAAAACAGACACTGGCCTCATATGAAAATTCTATACGAACTGCATTTAGAGAAGTGAATGATGCATTAATAAGTGTACGTAAAAATTCAGAGCAGGAAATTGCTTTACAAGCTAGTGAAGACTCGGCTAAGAAAGCATTAAAAATTTCCGTGAATCGTTATAAATTAGGATACTCAGCTTACTTAGAAGTATTAGATGCACAGAGAATTCATAATGATGCGGCATTAGCAGTAATTCGTAGTCGCCAAAACCGATTAATAGCAACTGTTGATTTATTTAAAGCACTTGGTGGTGGCTGGGAATCTGACGTTATAGGGCGTTCGTCTGTAGGGGCTTTCCAATTTTTTGGGAATTGATGCTTATTTTTTAATCTATATAAAATTATTTAAATAAATACATAAGCAAAATAGAAGAATTAGAGTTCTTTTATAGCTATGCAACATGATAAAAGGCTTAATTTATATTCTGTTTACACCAAATTTTTATTTGTAATAATGAAAACTATTTCTAGTTCTGAAAATTAATAAATGCGCCCTACACGTTTAGAAAATCCATCGGCCAATCGTAATGACTGGAGGACAATATGCTCTTTAATACCTTATTTATGGGAATTTAAAGGGAGAATTTTTTTAGCACTATTGTTATTGGTAATGGCCAAATTAGCAAGTGTTTCAGTACCTCTGGTAATGAAAGAAATAGTTGATGTTCTTGATCAGCCATCTGATATGTTGGTCTTGCCAGTATTGCTTGTGATAGGTTATGGAGTGTTGCGTCTATGTAGTACTTTATTTGGTGAAATTCGTGATGCTGTTTTTGCAAGGGTAACACAACGAGCAATACGTAGAGTTGCAATTCGAGTTTTTGAGCATCTACATGCATTGTCATTACGCTTTCATTTAGTACGTCAAACTGGGGGTGTATCACGTGATATTGAGAGGGGTTCACGTGGCATATCATTTCTGCTTAACTTTATGATATTCAATATTTTGCCAACCTTTTTGGAAATTGGCTTAGTGACAGTGATCCTTCTTTCTAATTATGATATCTGGTTTACTATAATTATTCTTGTAACATTATCTGCTTATATCGCCCTTACGCTAATTGTTACAGAATGGCGTATGATTTTCCGTCGTACCATGAATGACATGGATTCAAAGGCGAATACACGTGCAATTGATAGTCTATTAAATTATGAAACTGTAAAATATTTTGGTAATGAATCATGGGAAGCAGAGCGATACGATGACCATTTACAGAAGTGGGAAACTGCTGCAGTGCGTAACCAGACTTCACTTGCTGCCCTTAATGCTGGGCAAAGTGCCATTATAGCGCTAGGTGTAACATTGTTAATGCTTTTAGCATCTGACGGAGTGGTTAAGGGGTCAATGTCATTGGGTGATTTAGTGTTAATTAATGCTTTTATGTTGCAGCTTTATATGCCATTACATTTTCTTGGATTTGTTTATCGTGAAATTAAGCATTCACTAACAGATATGGAGAAAATGTTTACACTGCTAGCGGAAAAGGAAGAGATTAAAGATAAGGAAAATGCTTTTGATCTCGTTAAAGAAGATGCTTCAATTCGTTTTGAAAAAGTAAATTTTAGCTATGAATCTAATCGTCAAATTTTATTTAATATAAGTTTTGATATTCCTGCTGGGCGTAATATTGCAGTAGTTGGGCATAGTGGATCAGGTAAGTCTACAATTTCACGTTTATTATTTCGTTTCTATGAGATCACTAGTGGCTGTATTTTAGTAAATGGACAGGATATTCGTAATATTACCCAGAAGAGCCTTCGAGCAGCTATAGGTATCGTTCCACAAGATACAATCTTGTTTAATGAAAGTATTTATTACAACATAGCCTATGGATGTCCTGAGGCAAGTAGAGAGGAGGTCATCGAGGCAGCAAAATCAGCTCATATTCATGATTTTATTGAGAGCCTACCAGGTAAGTATGAAACAGCAGTAGGAGAGAGGGGGCTGAAACTGTCTGGTGGAGAAAAACAGCGTGTTGCAATTGCCCGGGCAATTTTGAAGGGATCAGAAATTCTTATTTTTGATGAGGCCACTTCAGCACTAGATTCAAAATCTGAGAAGGCTATTCAGAGAGAGATAAAGAGAATAGCTGTAAATCGTACTACGCTTACAATTGCACATCGACTCTCTACTATTGCTGATGCTGATCAGATTTTAGTAATGGATAAAGGTAAGATTATAGAACGTGGTAGTCATCAGGAGTTATTAGTAGCAAAAGGGTTCTATTCACAAATGTGGGAGTTACAGCAGCAAGAAGAACAGACCAGAGCATATTTAGCATCTAATATCTAGAGCTTCACAAGTGCTATTTCCACATAGTTGGATAGTAACATATTGATTGGTAACATCCGTACAATATAGATTTTTACAAGTATTGGCATACAGTTTATAGTCAGAGATTCTGATCTATGGTTAATTAAAAAATTTTTTAATCGATTATTAGTGAAATTTTTGGGTAGTGTAAGAACAATGAAGAAAATAATCTTGGCATTATCCATAACAATATTTTTTACCAGTGTTGCTGTTGCAAAACCGGGAGAATTGCGTTTAAGGTCAGAATCTGCAATTGTTCTAGATGCTAAGAAAGGTGATGTTATTTATGGTAAAAATGCAGATAAGATTAGGCCAATAGCTTCAATTACGAAGCTGATGACGGCAATAGTTGTACTTGATGCACAATTACCATTAAATGAAAAAATTTCTATAAGATCAGCTGACGTTGATCGTATAAAGAATACGCGCTCACGTTTATCAATTGGGTCTAAGCTTACTCGTAAAGAGTTACTGTTATTAGCATTGATGTCATCAGATAATCGTGCGGCTGCAGCATTAGGGCGTACTTATCCTGGTGGCAAGAGAAGCTTTGTTAAAGCAATGAACAATAAGGCTTTTGAATTGGGTATGGGGAATAGTCTTTTTGTTGAATCTACCGGGCTTAGCAGTAGGAATGTTTCTACTGCTCGTGATTTAGCAAAACTGGTTGGAGCTGCACATAGATACAAACTTATTCGTAAATATACTACTACTGCAGCATATGCAATAAAGCTTCCTCATAGGAAGCGAAAATTATTATATAAAAATTCTAATAGTCTTGTACGTCGAGGAGTTTGGGATATTGATATATCAAAAACTGGTTTTCTAAAGGCGGCAGGACGCTGTTTAGTTATGCATGCACAAATACTTGGCAGACCAGTAATAATAGTATTACTTGACTCTTGGGGGAAAAATACTCGAATTGGCGATGCTAATCGTATTAAGAAATGGATGGAAAGAAAGAATCGCTTTAAAATACATAAAAGCTGAGTGATTACTGATAAATTATAAATAGGCTATTTATATATTTATATTTTTAATTGGCTAGATTAGAGTAATTGAAATGCAAGAATAGCAACAAATGTAGGTGGTAATGCTGCTATTAATAGCCCTAAAGGATGGATTGCTTCATCTTTAAATGAGTCTTTAAGTATAGCAAAACCTGCAGGATTAGGAGCATTAGCGATAACTGTTAGACCTCCACCTGTAACTGCTCCGGCAACAAGAGAATATTGAAATTCAGGGCTTGTTCCTTCTAATAAAGAACCAAGATATGTAAGTGCAGCATTATCAGTAAATGCTGTAAGAAGCGTAGCGCCATAAAAAAGAATAGTATTATCCATGCCTTGTAATATTGGCTGCAGCCACCATTTTTGTTGTGCTCCTAATACAACAAGGCCTGCAAGAAAGAAAGCAACTAATAAGCCCTCTCGTAGAATTAATCTATCCTGATAGCGTTCGTAGGCGTGCGCAAACCCAATAAAAAAAAGGAGTAACCCCATAAATACTTCTGGATGATGGGCAAAAATTATCACACCTATTAGAAAGAAAAGATGAATAAATAGAACGGGTAATGGAACATTTTTATCTTGGGATTCTTTATAAGAATTAATCCGTGAGAGCTCCTGTCGAAAAATAAAAGTCGCAGTTATAGTATTTATTAATACTATGACAATAGCTTTCCAGCCAAATGTACTTAACATAAATGTAAGATCCCACCCCCACTTGTTCGCTACCATAAGTACTGGTGGAGCAGCAAATGAAGTCATTGTTCCACCAACTGAAATATTTACAAATAAAATACCAAGAGTGGCATATTTAAGTTTGGTTGTAATACCTTGGGAATAATAGCGTTCAAGAAGTATGAGCCCGGCGAGTGTCATTGCAGCTGGTTCAGTTATGAATGATCCCAGTAGGGGTACTATTGATAAAGTGACAAGATAAAATGTCATTCCATCTGACCATGGGATAATTTGTGCAAGTTTTTTCACACAGAGCATTGTAAATTGAAGAATTGGACGGCTACCTGCGATTACCATGATGGCGAATACAAACATTGGTTCAGTAAAGCTTTGTTGCTCAAGGTATGAGGTGGCTGCTTGTTTACCATCAATAGATAATATTGCTACAGTTAACACTAATGCCCAAAGACCGAAGACAACCTCTACTTCACCTAAAAAATGCCATATTCCAGAATGAGCTGGGCGCGTATGAGCTAAATGTTGGAAGAATTTTGTTGAGAAGGTGTGAATCAAAGCGATGCCAAATAGTATTGCACCGATTAATTCAATTGTAGTTGGGTTCATTTATCGTTGGTAATTTCATTATTCTGAGGATTCAAATTTCTCATAAATTAATACCCAAGTATAATTATATGAAGTAACTATAATTATATGCTGATTAATTCAATAATTTAACAGGCTTTAATTATCTTTTGATATCTAGCTCTTATGTTATTGAATGAGGATGTTGTATTGTACATCAAGGTATAATATCTCAGTATTATGTGGCCTATAAAAGATCTTATTAGTATATTATTTCTAATTATAGTCGAACGTTTTAATTTTTCTTTTTGAGGTAATTATGATTAAAGCAAAAGCAATATTTAATTTGACCGTAGTAGTTTTTAGTATGTTGTCACTGCAGCAATATGCATTCTCTGATACTACAAAGGTAATAGAGCTTGTAAAAATCGATTCTAAAATAGGATCAGGTGAAGAGGCAACTGGTGGCCATACTGTTAAAGTTCATTATACAGGCTGGCTTTATAAAGCAGATGCACCTTATAAGAAGGGGGCTAAATTTGATAGCTCAGTTGATCGGGGAGAGCCATTTGTTTTTCCATTAGGTGTGGGGCGAGTAATTAAAGGGTGGGATCAAGGAGTTGTAGGGATGAAAATTGGGGGAAAGAGGACTCTGATTATTCCAGCCCATCTTGGATATGGTATGCGCGGGGCGGGAGATTCTATTCCGCCCAACGCAGTTTTAGTTTTTGATGTTGAATTACTTGATTTACGTTAAATTTAAATTATAGGGGCTAAAGATATTTATTATGTCGTACTCCTATTAAACAAATATTATTATGGCAGGCTTACATTCAGATACTCCTAGACCAAATGAAATTAAATTGCATCAAAAGTCTAAATTAATGGAGATTTCTTTTGATAATGGTAAGGTTTTTAAATTGTCATATGAATTTTTACGTGTCTATTCTCCTTCAGCTGAAGTTCGTGGGCATAGTCCTGGGCAGGAAATATTGCAAACTGGAAAGCAGGATATAAGTATTAATTATATTGAACCAGTAGGAAGTTATGCAATTCAACCGAATTTCTCAGATGGCCATAATTCGGGTTTATATTCTTGGGACTTACTTTATAACTATGGTATAAATCAAGATAAAATGTGGCTGCAATATCTAAAGAGAATTGATGAGGCAGGTGCAAGTAGGAAATTATCTACGCACAAATAGAATTGGCATATTTATATGAAGCATAGTATTCATTATTTAATAGTATGTAGCAAATATATTTTTGGTATTTAATACATAAATTTATGACAAAAACTACACATTTCGGTTTTAATTCAGTTTCAGAGACTGATAAGTCGCATAAGGTGGCGGGAGTTTTTAACTCTGTAGCAGAACATTATAATTTGATGAACGACCTTATGTCAGTTGGGATGCATAGGTTATGGAAACGATTTGCTATAGAGGCGAGTGGAGTTAAAGCTGGTGATCGGGTGCTTGATATAGCAGGTGGTACAGCAGATATAAGTACATTGTTTAGTGATCACATTGGAGAGAATGGAGAGATTTGGCTTACTGATATAAATAATTCTATGCTTTCTATAGGCCGTGATCGAATTTTAGACTCTGGCCTGAAAGTATCAGTAGCACAGTGTGATGCTGAAAAATTACCTTTCCCAAATAATTATTTTAATCGTGTGAGCGTTGCATTTGGACTTAGAAATATGACCCATAAGGATGTGGCATTGAAAGAAATGTTTCGTGTACTTTGTCCTGGGGGGCGTCTAATTGTCTTGGAATTTTCTAAAATTTGGGAGCCATTGCAACCGATATATGATAAATATTCATTTGATATGCTGCCTACTATAGGCAGATTTATTGCTGATGATGAAGATAGTTATCGTTATCTTGCTGAATCTATTCGTGTACACCCTGGGCAGGAGGAACTTAAAGAAATGATGAAAATGGCTGGTTTCGAGAGAGTCGAGTATTTCAATCTTACTGCAGGAGTTGTTGCATTACACCGTGGAAATAAATTTTAGAAAATTCTAAAACAATATTATGTGCCTAGAGTACCTGAGCTTAAAATGAATTTAGCTGTAGCTATAACTTATAGAAGGTATTCCAAAATTTAAAACTATCATGCTGTCTTCCGTAGCTTTGACTCCGTTTAATCATATTCTACTTAGTGAAAGTTGGGCTAAGGAGCGACTTCAGTTACATATTGGAAAGACAATACAATTTTGTATTTCTCCATTCTTTAGTACTAAGCTAACTGTACAAAAAAATGGCGAGTTAGCAGTAGCAGTTAATTGCAAAAATATTGATGCTACAGCCACTTGTACACTTGGTTTATTGTCTCGTTTATTGATACAAGATGAAAATGCATATAGTGAGATTAGTATATCTGGAGATAACGCGTTTGCTAAAGACTTTATTTATATAAGTAAAAATATACGCTGGGATGTGGAACAGGACTTGAGTCAAGTTACAGGAGATATCCTTGCTCATCGTATAGTGAAGGCTAGTAAAGATATAAAATATTGGCACAGTGAGACTACTCAAAACTTATTAGAAGCAATAGCAGAATATTGGTTAGAGGAACAGCCATTATTAGCCACTTCCACTCATGTTAAAGAATTTAATGATAGTGTAGGTAATTTAAATAAAGAGGTAGATCAACTAGTAGTTCGGATAGACAAATTAGCTAGAAAAGTCCTTAAAAGATCTAATAAGGGTGTTTCATAATAAATACAAAATGAAGATTATAAAATAAATGCGTTTTCTTAGATTTCTAAAAATTAATGCTGTAGCGCTACGCTTTGGTCTTGATGAGTTTTTCCCAAGTCATGGATGGATTAGATTGCTGAAAATACCTATTTGGTTAATGACTTTTTGGCGTAAAAGATTACATAAAGCACGTGCGGTTCGTTTGCGTATGGCCCTAGAAAATTTAGGACCTATTTTTATAAAATTTGGTCAAATGTTATCTACTCGTCGTGATCTATTGCCACAAGATATATCAGATGAATTGGCGAAGCTGCAAGATCAGGTCCCACCCTTTTCTTCCAGTATTGTATTAACAATATTAGAGAAAGTATATGGAAAACCAATCAATGAAGTATTTTTAGAGTTTGAACATGAGCCAATAGCAAGCGCTTCAGTTGCACAAGTACATTTTGCAGTACTACATGATGGGACTAAGGTTGCTGTAAAAGTTTTGCGCCCTGGGATTGAGAATGTCATCGCACATGATATTGCTTTGATGGAAACAGGCGCATGGTTAGCTGAGACCTTATGGCCAGATGGTAAGAGACTAAAGACGAGAGAAGTAGTATCAGAATTTGCAAGGCATTTAGATAATGAGCTTGATCTTTTACGCGAGGCTTCTAATTGTAGCCAATTAAGACGTAATTTTATTAACTCGCCTTTGTTATTTGTACCAGAAGTATATTGGGACTATTGTGATGCAGGGGTCATGGTGATGGGCCGGATTCATGGAACGCCAATTAGTCATATATCTTCGTTACATGAGAAGGGCATAGATATCCCAAAGCTTGCTCGTACGGGTGTAGAAATCTTTTTTACTCAGGTATTTCGAGATGGGTACTTTCATGCAGATATGCATCCAGGTAATATTTTTGTTGGTGATGATGGGCAGTATATTGCAGTTGATTTCGGTATTATGGGCACACTTACAGATGAAGATAGAAATTATTTGGCGCAAAATTTTCTAGCTTTTTTTGGGCGGGACTATAGGCGTGTTGCAGAAGCTCATGTTGAAGCTGGATGGGCTCCAAAGGATACAAGAGTAGATGATTTCGAAAATGCGATTCGTGCAGTATGTGAACCAATTTTTGATAGGCCATTAAAAGAGATTTCTTTTGGTCGTGTTTTATTACGTTTATTTCAAACGTCACGAAAATTTAATGTGGAAATTCAACCGCAATTAGTTATGTTGCAGAAAACATTATTAAATATTGAGGGTCTTGGTCGGGATCTTGATCCAGATCTGGATCTTTGGACTACAGCTAAGCCATACTTGGGAGATTGGATGTCTGAGCAAATTGGCTGGCGCGGGATGTATAGTGGTATACAGAAAGAAGGGAAGAATTGGGCTGTTATGATTCCACAGCTTCCTCGTCTCTTGCACCAAACTTTGAGTAAAAACCCAGCAGAAGACCTTGAAAAAAGAATGGTTGAATTACTGAAAGAAGAAAAACGACAAAGTCGCTTATTATTTGTTTTGTCAGCGTTGTTAATAGCATTGTTATTTTGGCAGATATGGTATTAGTATACTTTAAAGAGGAATTTTATAAATTTGTCAGTAATTTTTGAAAATTTCTATTTTTAAAGTAGTGGGCTATGGCATTACTTGAAATATTAAGTGTAATAAGATCCTTTGTTAATTTTACTGTATTAGATAACACCAATATTACTATTGAGGCAGGTATTTTTTGTCTTATTAGCCTCATCTGGTTATTGTAAAACAACAGTATTATATTATTGTAGGCTTTAATCTGTCTGATTTTGGCCAAATTTTATTGGATGGTAAAATTATACTTATTATGCTATCAGAATACGGTTTAAAAGATAAATTTTTCTTTTCGGTATAACTTATTCTTAATATTTTTTAATAATTTATATGGGCTACTATCAAAAGCATGTATTTTTCTGCGTTAATCAGAGGGAGGGAGGAGCATTATGTTGTAATGAATATGGTGCGCAGGAAATACGTGATTATGCTAAAAAACGGATTAAGAAATTAAATCTAAATCGTAAAGGGAAAGTTAGGATTAATATGGCCGGATGCCTTGATAGGTGCGATGAGGGGCCAGTTATTGTGGTGTATCCTGATGAGATTTGGTACACCTATGTAGACAGAGAAGACATAGATGAAATTATAGAAGAGCATATTATAAATGGCCGCGTAGTTGATAGGTTAAAAATTTAATTTTTATTTGGCATTAAAAATAAATAATAATATATAGCCTCATTTGTAATGACCTATTTGCTATTGTGAGTCAATTCATCTAATTATCATTAATTTTAATATAATTAGGAAATAGTTAGCTAGAAATGCAAAGTAATTTCTACTATTTATTATTTTGTTAGGTTCTAATATCACACAGGCATTCTTCGTTGATGGTCCCGCTGGCAAGTTGGAGGGAGTCTTGTCGGAATCAAATTATAAGAGTAGGCATGGGATTGCCGTGATTGCCCATCCTCACCCATTATACGGCGGCACTATGGATAATAAGGTAGTGCATACTCTTTTTAAAGTAGCAATTGAGTTAGGATTTATTACAGTTAAATTTAATTACCGGGGCGTCGGTAAGAGTCAGGGGAATTATGATGATGGTTTGGGTGAAACAGAAGATATTATTGCTGTAGTTAAGGCAGTCCAGAAAAAATTTGACTCAGAGTCTAATAATCTATCTTTATTGTTGGCTGGTTTTTCTTTTGGGGGGGCAATTCAAGCTCATGCAGCTAAAACTCTTAACCCGCATGGACTTATTATGATTTCCCCTTCAGTAGGTCACTTTAAAGTACCAGCAATTTCTAATTATGCTAAAAGAATATTAATTGTTCAGGGTGATCAGGATGAAGTGGTTCCGCTTAAAACAATTTTACATTGGGCCGCCCCTCAGGATTTGCCAATAGTAGTAATTCCAGGTGCTGAGCATTTTTTTCATGGTAAGCTGCATATTATTAAACGTACAATCTATGATTGGTACTTATCTTAATTATCATATAAGAAAGTGGTTATGAAGATCTTGTGTGATATTTATATTCAAGAATTATAGTTTATAAAATAATTATTTTATCTATTCTGAAGAAATTATTAATCTTAATTGGTTTTTATTTAATAAATTATGCGGATTTTATATATTACTTTAGCTATGGTATGTGGGTTTAATAGTTCACTGGTTTTGGGCCAAAAGTTATCTGTTTGCTATCAGGCCAATTGTTTAGAAGAAGTAAATTTTACAGTTTCAGAAGATACCCATAATCAGATTAGCACATTCTTCTTATTAATAACCTCTGCAATAGAAGAAAGAGAAGCTATTCGTCATGCAGTACGTAGTTTATATCTAGAGGCCGCTAAATATAGCCCTATTGCATCTGATCGTGGGGGTAATTTTAAAGATTATTCTGTACAAGGGCGTATGGACTGTGTTGATCATAGCAGAAATGACACTACATTTCTTAATTATATTCAACAGCAAGGTTGGCTGAATTATCATAAAGTTGGGGAAATTGTTTGGCGCAACCCATTACTTATAAATTTACATTACGCTAGTCAAATTATTGAAATTAATACTTTACACTCATGGGTAGTAGATACTTGGTTTCTTGATTTTGGAGAATTAGCTACAGTCTTACCCTATGCTCAATGGAAGAGTGGTTATTCTCCACAACCTTAGTTTATTAGGCTTTTATGAAGGAGCTTTAATTTTATATCTGTAGTATTAATTTTATAGTTATTTTTATAAGGAAACAGGAAGTGGGTTTTCATGAATCTATGTTATTTTGGTTTTTTAAAGAGCTTTTAAAAGTAATTCTGTGCCTTGGTTTTATCTTAGGTTGTATCTTATTTTTCCGGTGGATTAATGATGATGACTGAACGTTCTTAATAATTCTATGAAGGAAGTTGTAGTTAGGTTTTATAAGCTCATTGTTTTATCATAGAGTACTTATAATTACTAATTTGTTAAGTATTTTAGTCTATCTAAAGCCATATAAATTTTGAGATTCTCGATTTATGATGAGATTATAGTAGTAAGTTATGGTTTAGTTGTAGTGGTGCCAGCATGATTTCTGTTAAAATTAGTTGCTTTAAAATGATTCTATTTTAAAGCTATTCTTGCTGTAAAGAAGAGGAAAAAATATTATGGCTTATGTTGTAACAGAGAGCTGTATCAAGTGTAAGTATACAGATTGTGTAGATGTATGTCCGGTAGATTGTTTTCATGAAGGCCCAAATTTTCTAGTGATTGATCCAGAAGAATGTATCGATTGTACTTTATGTGTGGCTGAATGCCCGGTAGAGGCAATCTATTCTGAAGATGATGTGCCTGATGAACAACAGCAGTTTATAGAACTTAATGCTGAGTTAGCAAAATCTTGGGAGTCAATTGTTGAGAAAAAAGATGCTCTAGCAGACGCAGATGACTGGGCAGATGCAGATGCTGGTAGTAAATTTGAATTATTGGAGCGTTAAACTTTAGCGGTAATCAGTTCACCGCATGTCATTTATAAAGAAATTTCCACAAATTAGCCTTGATAATTTTTTTAACCAGTTTTCTACTGGTATAGGCTCCAGCGTAGTTGTTACGCCTAACCGGAGACTTGCAATAGTTTTGCGGAGGGAATTTAATAACCATCAAATTATTAAAGGCCATGCAGCTTGGCATTCTATCGATATTCTTCCAATAGCTGCATTTATTGAACGCGTATATGAAGAGATGCTCTATTCTGAGCAAGCAGATACATTACCAGTAGTGCTCTCTAATGCTGAGGAGCAGGCACTGTGGGAGCATGTTATCTCTGATTCGGATCAGTCTCCAATTTTATTTTCTATTCCGGAAGCAGCAAAATTAGCACGTAAAGCTTGGCAAATAATTCAAGAATGGCAACTTACTTCTAAATTAAGAAATCTGCCATTAAATGAAGATTGCAAGGTATTCAGTAGTTGGTCAAAGAATTATAGAAGATTAACCGAACGAGAAAATCAAATTGATAAAGCACGAATTTGTGATTTGATAATTAAATTATGGAAGCATGCAAGAGCTCAAAAACCAGATCAATTAATTTGCTATGGATTCAAAACGTTTACACCACAGCAAGAAATTTTTCTAAATAGTCTATCAGAACATGGTTGTAAGTTGATGACAGCTTACTCACAGCCAAAGGTTCTATCTCAATTTGGAAGAGTGCAAAGAGTGGGTTGTACAGATAGTCATGATGAGATCCAACGATCTGCAGTGTGGGCACGAGAGCAGATTGAAGCTAATAATAAAGCGCGCATTGGTGTTGTTGTTCCAGATCTCTCCAAGTATAGGAGTGAAATTATACGTACATTCAGCTCAATTATGGAGCCAGATGTTCACCAGGGCTTACCGGGATCAAAGCATCATGTGTATCCTTTTAATGTTTCACTTGGAATGAGTTTGGCTTCATACCCAATAGTCAGTACAGCATTTTTAGTACTTGAGCTAGCCGGAGAAGATATTGAATTTGAGTTTTTAAGTGTCATCCTTCGTTCGCCTTTCTTGGCTGGTGGTGAGAGTGAAATGGAAAGTCGCGCAGTGCTTGATGAGCAATTACGAAAGAGAATGGAGCCAAGAATTACACTCGAAGAATTATTTGTATTTCTTCAGCGTACACAGAATAGTAAAAATTGCCCACTTCTTATGCATCAGTTAACGTCACTTGAAGATTTTCGCAAAGAAAATTTTTCTGTTAGGCAGGCACCATCAGTTTTAGCTAGAGTCATTTTAGAAGCACTTCAAATTTTTAATTTTCCAGGTGAGCGTACTCTTGATTCATCGGAATATCAGACTTTAAATAAATGGAAAGAAGTAGTTGCTGAATTTTCGGTACTTGATCGCGTTATTCCCAGGATAGGATATATGGAAGGGATACGATGTCTTCATAGAATAGCAGTAGAGAAAATTTTTCAGCCAGAAACTCCAGATGTTCCTATTCAAATTTTAGATATATATGAGACTATTGGTATGGAATTTGATCATTTATGGGTGATGGGGCTATCAGATACAAAGTGGCCATTGTCCTCAAGTACAAATCCATTTTTACCAATTGAGTTACAGCGTTCAACAAAATTACCACGTGCCTCTGCTTCTGAAGCATTTGACCTTTCCCGTCGTTTTATTAATGACTGGAGTTGCAGCTCGGGTGAAGTAATTTTTAGCTTTCCCATACATGATGACGAGAAGAAAGATGACCGTATACTTTCCCCTAGTTCATTAATTGTTGAATTTCCACAAAATGAGCTGAATCTACCAATTTATATGAGTCACCGTGATCTAATCTATCAGGCGGGTCAGATTGAGTATATTGAAGATAATAAAGCTCCAGAGCTCGATCAGTTAGCATGGCATGGTGGCGCTTCGGTGATAAAGGACCAAGCAGCTTGTCCATTTCGAGCATTTGCTTTGCACCGTTTAGGTGCGAGAGGATTAAATGCTCCACATACTGGTTTAAATGCAATAGAACATGGAAAGTTAGTTCATAGAGTATTAGAAAAAGTATGGCGTGAATTGAAGACCAAAAATGAGCTTGATGCGATCAGTGATGACGATCTTAAATTAATTTTGTCAAATTTAGCTACAGAGGCTATTGAAGGTATTCAGGCGGTACGTCCGCTAAAATTTTCAAAACGTTTTAGAAATATAGAAAATCAGCGTTTGGTGAGATTGGTGTCTGACTGGTTATTTGAAGAGAAGAAACGTAGCGATTTTAGTGTTATTGCAATTGAAGATAAGCGGATAATTGTCCTGGGTGGGCTTTCCTTAACAATACGCCTGGACCGCGTTGATATGCTTAATGATAAGAGAATTATCATTATCGATTATAAGGCAGGAAAGCGAGAATCATCAGTTCAGGCCATGCGTGGTGAACGTCCAGATGAGCCACAATTGCCACTGTATCTTATAGCCTCTCAACCAGATGCCACAGCAATTGTATTCGCACAGGTAAAAATAGGAAAAATGAAATTTAAAGCATTGGCACGGGATAGTGATCTTCTGCCTAGTGTGAAGGCTGACCCAGAATGGAAGCAATTAATTACTTCTTGGCAGACTGACCTTACTTGTATTGCAGAAAGCTTTTCTAAAGGTGATGCAAAAGTTAATCCTAAAAAATTTCCCGATACATGCCCTAAATGTGACCTAAAATCTTTTTGTCGCATTTCTGAACGAATTGATAGTTCGTATGTAGAGCTGGAGAATAGGAAATGAGTGATACTAAGCATATTTCAGATCTTGCTGAGCGTAAACTTGCGCTTGATCCTACATGCTCATTTATCGTTCAGGCACCAGCAGGGTCAGGTAAGACCGGCCTTTTGATTCAAAGATATCTTAAACTACTTGCACGTGTTAAAGAGCCTGAAGAGATAATAGTGATTACGTTCACAAATAAAGCAGTGGCAGAAATACAAAAAGGAGTACTTGCAGCACTTACTCAGTCTAGTGAAATTTCTGATAATGAGCATATAAAATTAACCCGTAAGCTAGCTAGTGCTGTATTAAAGCATGACGGTCAACTAGGTTGGCAGATAGTTAAAAATCCTACGCGACTACGTATTCAAACTATTGATTCATTATGCGCATCAATTGTGCGCCAGATGCCAATACTGTCTAAATCTAGCTCCCAAATGGAAAGTACATCGGATGCATCTGATCTTTATCGTGAGGCAGCTCGTGCGACCATTGGTTTGGTTACAAGGAATAATTTTGTAGAACAAAAGGATAATGTAGTGGTAAAGGATATCGAACAATTACTAGTGCATCTTGGAAATGATGTGAGTCGTGCCGAAAAGTTATTTGTTAAGATACTGGAGAAGCGTAATCAATGGCTGCGTCATGTTATAGGTAAGGGCCGAGAGGAATTAGAAAAGGGGTTGCGTAGCATCAGGTATGAGGCACTGAAAAATGTATCTAATATATATCCTGAATCTATGCAGGGTGAATTACTTCAATTGGTAAATTATGCAGGTAATAATCTTAAAGGTAGAGGTAGTAATTTATCAATTTCTTCTTACGAGGAATTATTCGCTATGCCTGGATGTGAAGAACATGATGTAGATCTATGGAAAGATATAGCGCAGTTGTTATTGACAAAAGACGGTAATTGGAGAAAATCATTAACAAAAAAAAATGGTTTCCCATCAGGTAATACCAGAACTCAGAAAAAAGAATTAGTGTCATGGAAAGAAAGATTTTTTATATTGATCGATAAGCTTAAGGAAGATGACACATTACGAAAATGGTTACATGATTTAAGCAGGCTTCCACCACCTACTTACACTAATCCTCAATGGGAAGTGCTTAGTTCGATCACTCGTTTGTTACCATATGCCGTAGCACAGCTAAAGGTTGTGTTTAAAGCACGAGGCAGAGTTGATTATACGGAAGTTATGCTAGGGGCCCTACAAGCTCTTGGAGAGTTTGAGGAACCAACTGATCTAGCGCTTGGACTCGATTACCGTATTCAACATTTGTTAATGGATGAGTTTCAGGATACTTCGGTAAGTCAATATGAATTAATTACTAAGCTTACTACAGGATGGGAGCTAGGTGATGGGCGTACCTTATTTGTAGTTGGTGATCCGATGCAGTCGATTTATCGCTTTCGTGATGCTGAAGTGAGTTTGTTTTCAAGTGCTCGTACTAAAGGTATCGGTAATATTAAATTGGAATCTATTGTTTTACGCACTAACTTCCGCTCACAGAGCGGTATTGTAGATTGGGTTAATAACACCTTTTCGCAGATAATGTTAAAAAGAGACGAGTGTGTTTCAGCTGGTTCTGTACCCTATACTGATTCTGTTTCAATCCATGAGGGGCTAGCTGGTGAGTCAGTTAGCATCCATCCATCATTTAATGAGAATTATGCAGCAGAGGCTAAGGAGGTGGTAGATATCGTTTTGAGGGTGCGCCGTGATGATCCATCTGCCACTATTGCTATTCTTGGCCGTACCCGTAAAGATTTATATGATGAAATTATCCCGCAATTAAGAAAAGTAGAAATGCCATTTCGCGCAATTAGAATAGAAGGACTAGGCTGCCGGCCGGTAGTACAGGATCTACTAGTATTAACACGTGCATTGGCACATTTGGCAGACAAATTAGCGTGGCTTGCTATGCTACGTGCCCCATGGTGTGGTCTTAAACTCGCTGATCTATCTGCACTCTTTTCAGTACAAACTACCCCTGCGGTTGACATAGAAAATCCTAAAGAAAATAGTTTAAGAAAAAATCATCAGACAGTATGGGGGGTGCTTAATGATGATGCGTGCTTATCTGCAGCCTCTGCTGATGGGGTTATTCGATTACTACGTATACGAGAAGTGTTAGGAAGTTGCATAAATAATCGTAATCGACAGTCTTTACGTGCAGTTGTAGAGGCAGCATGGCTCGCGTTAGGGGGGCCAGCTTGCTTAAAAAATGATGCTGATTTTGAGGATATAAAAATTTACCTGGATTATCTTGAAGCTAATGAAAGAATGGGGGATATCTATGACCTGGCGACATTTGAAGAGGGGCTTGCCAAGCTTTATGCGCTACCTGATATAGAGGCTAATGACACATTGCAGCTCATGACAATTCATGCGTCGAAGGGACTTGAATTCGATTATGTGATTGTGCCTGGTCTTGGGCGCAAGAAACGTAGTAATGAAAAAGAATTACTTTTGTGGGAAGAGTGGTCTTCTATCTTAGATGATGTAAAGAGAGGGAAAAATGATTTGTTGCTTGCGCCGATTAAGGAAGAGGGGGCAATTAGTGATCGCATTTATCTGTGGTTGGAAAAGCTTAATCAAAAGAAAGAATCTTTTGAGGACGAGCGCCTTCTCTATGTTGCAGCAACAAGAGCAAGAAAGTTTTTACACCTGATGGGTAGTACAGCTCTTTCTGTCAATATTGATGGAGTGTTAGAACCAAAAGAGCCTGCTGAAAAATCATTATTGAGTAAGCTATGGCCAGTGGTGCAACCAATTTTTTCTAAGGTTGCAGCACAGGAAAAGCCTCTAATTGGCAAAAGAAAGATTGAGAGTCAGAAGGAACAGGCAATTGATCAATCACTTCGCCGTCTGGTATCTGATTGGATATTTCCTTCTGCGCCGGCGCATGTGAAATGGAGGCCACCAAAGGAAAATGTATGTACTCAAGAAATTGAATTTTCATGGGCTGGAGAAACTGCACGCCATATTGGGAGTATTGTGCATCGCTGGTTGAAGTACATTGCTGAAGATAAAATAGATAAGTGGGATAAGGATCGAATAGAAAAGCTACACAATATATTTAGACAGAATCTACTTACATGTGGGATGAGTGGCAATAATGATGAAATAGAATTTGCAATTACGCGAATAAAATCTGCACTCATCCATACAATAAATGATACACGTGGCCAGTGGTTACTGGGGCCACAAAGAGATGCTCAAAATGAGCTATATATGACAACAGTAATTGACGGGGACTCTGTAAGTCTAATAATTGATCGCACCTTCATTGGCGAGGATGGTTTGCGTTGGATTGTAGATTATAAAACTAGTAGCCATATTGGTACGGATATAGAATTCTTTCTTGATCGTGAGCAAGAACGATATTGTAATCAGCTCAATCGTTATGCTGTAATGATTAGTCGGATTGATAGTCGTCCAATCAAATTGGGATTATATTTTCCATTGTTAAAAGGGTGGCGCGAGTGGGTTTATAAAAAGTAAGTTCTATTTCGTAAAAATAGATAGAAATAGGAAAATTATTAAATCTTATAGAGCATGTTGCTATGACATATAAATGATTAAATAGCGGTCAGTTTTGAACTCTTAATTAATTATTTATCAAACTTTTATACTATCAATTTATCTTTCCTCTTATGTTATGATGTGAAGTCTCAGCTTTAAAAGACATTCTGTTTTATGCTCAATATTGATCTGCATTGTCATTCCACGGTTTCTGACGGCACATTGACACCTACACAGCTAGTTAAACGTGCAGCTATGCGTGGGGTAAGCGTGCTGGCACTGACTGATCATGATGATTTAGATGGGCTAGATGAGGCTCGTCGTGTTGCAAGTGAGAATGATATAACTTTTATTAATGGAGTAGAAATATCAGTTACTTGGCGGAATAGAACACTGCATATCGTGGGTCTTGGTGTAGATCCAAAATACTCTCCACTGGTACAAGGTTTAGAAGTTATTCGTAATGGCAGGACTACACGTGGAAATAAGATAGCTGAGGAACTTGATAAATCCGGCATTCGGGGGAGTTTAGAAGGGGCTTATTGCTATGCTGGGGAAGGCGGTTTAATTGGCCGCACTCATTTTGCACGTTATTTAGTTGATCAAGGATATGCCAAGAATGTAAAATCTGTATTTAAGAAATATCTGGTTAGAGGCAAGCCCGGGCACGTAACACATCATTGGGCTTCATTAAGTGATGCAGTAGGTTGGATATGTGGTAGCGGTGGTCAGGCTGTGATTGCTCATCCAGCACGTTATAAATTAGGTAAAAATTTACTGGATGAATTGCTATTAGAGTTTCGTGCACTTGGTGGGTCTGGTTTAGAAGTTATTACTGCAAGCCACACTCCTGAACAGTCTCTAATTTTTGCACATCATGCCAACAGAATGAATTTACTTGCTTCATGTGGCTCAGATTTTCATGGGCCTGATGAAAGCTATTTTGATTTGGGTCTGATACCAGAATTTCCAGTAGAATGTAAACCAATTTGGCATGATTGGGACAAAAAATTATAGTATAGAAAAGATGTTCTGCAATAATAATTTCATATTGATACTATAGATTCTAGCTAACGTGGCTCAATTTTTTCTATTCACTCTTCTCATAGCGTTTATTACTTCAAGCGGCTTCTATCTTGCATGTAGGTGCCTGTGGTTTGGAGATAACAACAGTGATTGATTTAATTAAACATAGGCCAGAATTGGTGCGAAAAGGTAAAGGTGACTTAATCCCATTGGGGATGAAATATGGATAGCTTCATTCTTGAAATTGACAGGATTGTTCAGGGGGTTGCGATTTTTGCGCTTCCAGTGACATTAGCTATTACTTTACACGAGGCAGCTCATGCATACGTAGCGAAACAATACGGTGACCATACTGCCTATATCCAGGGACGTGTTACTTTGAATCCTTTAAGGCATATCGATCCGATAGGTACAGTTTGTGTGCCTTTATTACTTCTAGCAGTTAGCTCACCATATTTGTTTGGTTGGGCAAAGCCAGTACCAATTAACTTTAATAATCTTCATAATCCAAAACGTGACATGCTTTGGGTAGCTGCTGCTGGACCGGCGGCTAACCTCTTGATGGCTTTTCTTTGGGCTATAGTTTTTAAGTTTGGTGTCGCCATACCAGAAAGTGATTTTTCTGAACCAATGTTATTAATGGGTCAAGCTGGTATTCTAATAAATGTGATACTGTTGGTACTTAATTTGCTACCTTTGCCCCCTCTAGATGGGGGTCGCATTGCAGTAAGCTTGTTACCTCATCGTATTGCATATCTTTTTGCAAACATTGAGCCATATGGGTTTATTATTTTGTTGGTCCTTTTGTTTAGTGGAAAATTAGGTGAATATATAGGGCCATTTATATTGGGTACTATTCACGTAATTGCACGGGTAGTTGGGTTACAGGTTTGATAAGATATCTAGCTATAGAATATTAAGGATAAAAAATAGAATGTTTACTGATCGAGTCTTATCTGGGATGCGCCCTACCGGTAATCTGCATCTAGGGCATTATCATGGTGTGTTGAAGAATTGGGTAGAATTGCAGCAAGAATTTGAATGTTTATTTTTTGTTGCTGATTGGCATGCACTTACAACTCACTATGATGCACCAGAAATTATCGAACAAAATGTTTGGGACATGGTAGTAGACTGGCTTTCTGCTGGTATAGATCCAGCACAGGCAACTCTGTTTATTCAATCACGTGTTCCTGCTCATGCTGAATTACATTTATTACTTTCAATGATTACACCATTAGGTTGGTTAGAGAGGGTCCCTACATACAAAGATCAGCAAGAAAATATAACAGACAAAGATTTAAGCACTATTGGTTTTCTTGGCTATCCATTATTGCAGAGTGCAGATATCCTTATTTATCGTGCTAATCGAGTTCCAGTTGGAGAAGACCAGACACCACATATAGAGTTTACGCGTGAGATTTCACGTCGATTTAACCATATTTATGGTAAGGAACCTGGATTTAAAGAGAAGGCTGAGGCTGCTATCAAGAAACTTGGGTCAAAAAAATCGAAAATTTATAGAGAATTACGTAATCGTTACCAGGAAAAGGGAGATAGTGAGGCTTTAGAAACAGCAAGGTCATTACTTGATGAGCAGCAAAATTTGAATATGGGCGATCGAGAGAGATTATTTGGGTATCTGGAAGGAGGAGGAAAAATGATTTTATCAGAGCCTGAAGCAATGCTTACTAATGCGTCAAAAATGCCAGGCTTGGATAGTCAAAAAATGTCTAAATCGTATAATAATACAATTGGCTTGAGAGAGAATCCAGATAGTGTAAAAAATAAAATTCGAACGATGCGTACAGATCCAGCTCGGATTCGGCGTGGTGACCCAGGCGATCCAACTAGGTGCCCAGTTTGGCAATTTCATTTAGTTTATTCAAATGATACTATCAAAAATTGGGTTCAAGAAGGGTGTAAAAATGCAGGGATTGGTTGTTTGGAGTGTAAGCAACCAGTAATTGAGGCGGTGCTTGCAGAGCAACAGCCTATGCATGAACGTGCAAAAATATATGAAGAAGATCCTACTTTAGTACGTAATATTATTGCAGATGGCTGCGAAAAAGCTGATAAGCTAGCACAGGAAACTATGCGAGATGTAAAAGAAGCGATGGGGTTAAGTTATTCTTAAAAATTATTTTTATGGGTTACTATATAGTCTGTAGAGTATGACTAGATTAAATAAATGGGTTTTATTTTAGTGTGAATCAATTTCCTAGTTTCTCAAAAATAAGCTCTTCTATTGCAAGCATCCATGGTGAACCGCTTTTGGAAATGCCAAAGGATCTTTTTATTCCCCCAGATGCTTTGGAAGTTTTTCTTGATTCATTTCAAGGGCCATTAGATTTACTACTTTATCTTATTCGTAAGCATAGTCTGGAAGTGTTGGATATTCCAATGGCAGATCTTACTCGACAATATATGGCTTATGTCGAATTGATGCGCGCGAATCAACTTGAGCTGGCCGCAGAATATTTATTGATGACTGCGCTTTTAATAGAAATTAAATCTCGTATGTTGTTACCTCGGCCAGTTATTAGTGACAATGAAGATGAATTGGACCCTCGTGCTGAATTGGTGCGCAGATTGTTAGAATATGAGCAAATTAAGCTGGCTGCAAATCGTTTGAATGAAATACCTCAGGCTGAACGTGATTTTACATTAGCTCAAGTATTAGTTGAGCAGATGACAGTAAAACATTTACCTGAAGTAAGTGCCGATGATTTATACAATGCGTGGATTACATTGATTGTACGTGCTCAAAATAGGCGTCATCATCGAGTTATAAGATCAAAACTTTCAATAAGATCACATATGAG
>CEUZ01010362.1_pt1 | contig 24204 bp, 26 predicted proteins | sample 361511 | NCBI WGS metagenome assembly CEUZ01 (sample SAMEA2622822, study PRJEB7988) | marine metagenome | biome: marine biome (ENVO:00000447); feature: surface water layer (ENVO:00002042); material: "saline water (ENVO:00002010), including plankton (ENVO:xxxxxxxx)" | depth 5 m | reverse complement strand
GGAATGGGCGGAATGGGCGGAATGGGCGGAATGGGCGGAATGGGAATGTAACCCCCAATTTTTCTCAAATAAAATTCATAAAGGCGAGTTTTTACTCGCCTTTTTTTTTACAATCACTAAAATAGTTCTATGTCAAAAAGATACAGTGGAAAATCTTTTAAAGATTCCAGTGTTAATAAAAAGCCAAAATTAACCCTTAAAGAAAAAAGAAAACTTAAAAGAGAAAAAAAGAAATAAAAAATTTTAACACTTACAAGTTTATTTAAAAATTTTATCCACTAAGAACAAGCCCAATGCAACACAGGGTCCAATACCAAAAGCAAACAATAGAGTTCCTATGCCGACTGTTCCACCTAAATACCAACCAATACTTACAACGGAAATTTCTAAAGTTGCTCTTACAAGTGCAATAGGTAAATTTGTTTTTTTTTGCAAACCTATCATCAAACCATCTCTTGGTCCTGCTCCTAAGTTTGAAACTAAATAAATACCTCCTCCAATTCCTACAATTATCACCGACAGAATTGCTAAAATCAATTGGTATACATAATCTGAAGGAGTTGGAACAAACTTAATACAAAGATCTATCATCAAAGCAATTATTAATGCATTAAATATTGTTCCCATTCCTGGCTTTTGACCAAGCGGAATCCATAAAATCAAAACACCAATACTTATTAAAAATGTAATTGTGCCAATACTAAGATTTACATTAAGAGAAATACCTTGAGCCAGAACGCTCCAAGGTGATGCTCCAGTAAATGAAACAATTAATAATCCTTCTCCTAATCCAAACAATGTTAAACCAAAGCATAAAAAAAAGAATGTAGAAAATTTTGGCCTAAAATTATATGGCTTTTCGGAACTCCAACTTACTTTAGGTATATTCTTAATTTTTAAAAACATATTTAATAATTTATTTCTATTATTGATAAAGTCTAATAATGTATCTGCCAAATGAAAAAAATTATAGTCATTTTATTTTTTGTTTTCTACTCATCTATTTCAATGGCTCATTTAGCTCATTACAACAAATATAGCAGAATTGAAATGGAGATTTTTAGAAACAATAAATTAATTGGGTATAATTACTATTTCTTTAATAAGAACGGTGATGAAATGATTATAGCAAACGAAATAAAATTTTCTGTAAAACTATTAGGAAAAACTATCTTTAATGTTGAGGGATATGGAGAAGAAAAATATATCAAAAATCAATTAATTTCTTTTAATTCAAAAACTTTGCAAAATGATAAAAAAAAATTTGTAGATCTAATTTTTGATAAAAAAAAGAATAAATTTTATATTAAAGGTTCTTCTTATAATGGAGAAGCTTCAATAGATAATATTGTTGGAAATTGGTGGAACCATGAATTACTTAATGCTGAAAGCCAAATAAGTCCTGTATCTGGGAGTGTAAAAAAACAAGTTATAACTTTTATTGGAAATGAGAAAATTGAACTCTATGGTAAAACTTATGATGTTGAACACTATAAGCTCATTTCTAAAAAAAAAGATCTTTCTGAAAAAAAAAAGTTGAATTTTGATATTTGGTTTCAAAAAAAAACTGGATTAATTCTTAAAGTTAAATATTTAAAAATGGGTGAGTGGGAATATAGAATTAAAAATTTTGAATAATAAATTTTTTTTATTAAGTTACTTTTTCTCTTTTTTTTGCAATTAATTGAGTTAATAAATCAACCATTAGATCTGATGCTTTAAATATTTCATTATGCTGAAATTCATAAGAGGAATTTTTTTCTGTATCAGTCTTATCTTCAATCACTATTCCCTCATCTGGTGAGTTATCTTTAATGTAAATTAAAAGTAACCAATCCTCATCCACAGTCTCATCCCACTTGATAAATATTTCGCCAGTCTCAAATCTTCTATCAATACATCTTAATATAGACATTTGTCTAGTTACATGTCTTTTGTTTAATTGGAAAACTAAACTACTCGCACTTCTATAAAAACTTTCCAATGAAAGCTCAATTTTTTGTCTAGCGTTTGTATAATCTTTTTCTTTTTGTAATAATGTTTCTCTATCCTCATCTCCTTGAATTTTAACTCCTAAAGCTTCAACTCTTTCCCTTATTTTTTGATCTCTTATGACTCGATATTTTTCTTTAAGCTTTTCTATTCTCTCTTGTAGTCCGCTATAGTCTTCCCTTTTTTCTTGTAAAGAAATCTTCTCTAATTTTTCAAGTTCCTTAACTTCTCTAATTCTGAATTTTTCAATTTGTTTTTCTAATTGTAACTGTTTGAGAAATTGCTTTTGTCTTTCAGCCTGTTCAATTCTAAGTAAAGCTTGTTCTTTGCGTAAAAAAGTTTTTAAATCTTTTTTTCTTTCTTTTTCTAATTTAATCTCTTCCTTCAAAGCTTTTTGTCTCAAGCGAGTTTTAAACTCCTCTTCTTGTATTTTTTTCTTTTGTAAAAATATTCTCTCTCTTTCTTTTTCCTCAATCTCATCCAATTTCCTTTTTCTCTTATCTTCGGCTTTTAATAATTTATAATCTGAAATTGTATCAGAAATTGTATCAAAAAAATTTTGTATATGTTTTTCTAGACTAAAATTTAGTCTAAATTTAAATAATGAATTAAATGAATTTTGAATTTCAATAATTTTAATTAATAAACTATCTTTTTTTTTTATTATTTTTTTTCTAACTTTTTTTTTTCTAATTATTTTCTTTTTCTTTGTCTTAGAAAATTTTTTTTTTGAGAAGGTTTTTTTTATTTTTTTCCTTTTTGATAAATTTTTTTTTATGGAATTTTTTTTTTTTATTTTTTTCATACTTAATACAACATATGATTTATCAATTTATTATTAATAAATATAGTCTCTTGTATTAGGTGCGGTTGTTAATTTCTTTGTTAATTGAAATTGAAATACAACCTGATCTCCCCACTTAAAGGCCATCTCGCAAGAAGCTAGATAAAACTCCCACATTCTAAAAAATTTTTCATCAAACATTTCGGTTATTTTGGATTGATTCTTTATACATCTTTCTTTCCAGTTTCTTAAAGTATGAGAATAATGCATTCTTAAAACTTCCAAATCAGATACGATTAAACTAGATTTTTCAATTGGACCTGCTACTTCACTTAAACTAGGGGTATATCCACCTGGAAAAATATATTTTGTTATCCAAGGCTGAGGATCTCTAGGTTGATTTACTGATCCTATTGTGTGAATTAATGCTAATCCATTATTATTAAGTAATGCATCTACTTGTTTAAAGAAAGTTTTATAAAATTTTCTTCCAACATGTTCAAACATGCCGACACTTACAATTCTATCAAATTTTTCTTTTAAGTTTCTATAATCACAAAGTTTAAACTGAACCTGGTTTTCTAAATTAAATTCTTTAGCTTTTTCATTTGCATATTTATATTGGTTTTCAGATAAAGTTATACCAGTAACTTCACACTTAGATTGTTTTGCAATTTCAATTGCAAGATGACCCCAGCCAGATCCGATATCTAAAACTTTTTGGTTGGGCTTAAGATTTAATTTTTTAATTATATGATTGATTTTGTTCTGTTGTGCAGTTTCTAAAGTATCATTTTCACTTTTAAAATAACCACAAGAATATTGTCTTTTTGGATCAAGAAATAATTCGTAAAGATCATCAGATATATCATAATGATGAGCAACATTTTTTTTAGATTTGTTTGCAAAATTGAAATTAGTTAAATATCTAATTGTTCCTTTTATTTTTTTTAAAAAATATCCATATAAATTTATTTCATTTCTACCTATGTTTTGGAAAGCTAATTCTAAAAAATCAGTTAAAGATCCATTTTCTATTACCAAAGATCCATTAGCATAAGCTTCACCAAAATATAAATCTGGATTAATTAAAAGTTTATAACTTAGATTTTTATCAAGTAGTTTTAAAGTAATTGGTTTATTTTTATCAGGACGCCCAATAATATATTTTTGTGAATTTGCATCTATCAATATAAATCCACCTTTTTTAAATAAATTATTTAAAAAACTTGCTAATCTCATTTTTATCATCTTAATTAAAATCTAGATTCTTTAAATCTTCAAGTAATTTTTTTTCATCTTTTTTGTCTAAAATACTCAATGGTGGTAAAATATTTTTATATATCTCATTTTCTTGAGCAAAAAATGTGTGTAAACCCGAAATTAAATTAAATTGATCAAAAACTTTTCTGATTTTGCATAATTTTTCGTTCTCAGATTGTTTTTTTTTATCAAAAAAGTCATTATAAACTTTTCTAGAAAGTTCTGCTGTTGCATTGCATGTTGCAGTAATAATTCCTGAACATCCTAACTCTAATCCACTTAATAACTTCAGTTCAGAACCAGGCAAAATTGAAAAGTTATCAATTTTTAAATTTTGGTACAAATTATATGAACTGTCTTTAACACCTACGATTTGTTTTGGAAATTTATTCACTAATTTCTCAACACATTCTATACTAAATTTATACCCTGATAACTTCTCAAAATTATAAAGAATTATTTCACAATTTGAAATTTTATCAATTATTCTTGTATAAAAATCAATGACCTCTCTATCTCGGTATTTGTAGTAAGCGGGAGGCATAATTAGAAACTTACTAAATCCTAATGAGCAAGAAATATCCATAAAGTTAATTGTTTCACCTAATGAATTCAATCCAGTTCCTATCAAAAAATTTTTTTTGTACTTGCTAAGTGAAAGTTTATTTAGCAAATTAATTTTTTCACTTATAGAAATTAATTGAGCCTGACCAGTGCTTCCAAAAACAGCAACTCCATGACAACCTCTATCAATCAAACTTTCGGCGTGTAGAATTGTTTTATCTACATTTAGAGTCAAATTTTCGTCTAAAATAGACAATCCAGCGGCGTAAATTCCCCTTATTTGTGTCATGATGATATTATTATTTTAAAATAATACTTATAATAAGTAAATTTTATATAAAAATTTTTATAAATTATGAAAACTGTTGTTTTATTAAGTTATACTGGAATAGGATCAAATTTACTTCACTTATCATATTGTCACCAAATTGCAAAAAAATATGGCCCAATCACAATCATAACACTTTGTAAAAATTTAAATCAAGCTTTATCAAAAGATCCATTAATTAAAGAAGTTATCTATTTAGATAAATATTACAAAAAATTAACTGATATATTTTATTTAAGTAATTTTTTATCAACACTAAAAATTGATAATATTTTTATTTTTTATCCAAGTATTAGATTTTTTTTAGCATGTAAAATAGCAAGAATTAAAAATATAAAGAGTTATCCTTTATTTAAAAAAAAGAATTTACATTTAGTAAATGCAGCTAAAAAATTTACAGAAAAGGTTTTGAACATAAAAAATTGCCCTACAGAATCAAAGATTTTTATTGATAAAATTGAAAGAGAAAATGCTTTAAAAAAAATAATAAATAATAAAAAAAATGTAATACTCGGAATAGGGTCATCGGGCCCATCTACAAGATGGGGATCTAAAAATTTTATCAATTTAATGAAAAAATTATTAAAAAAAAAAGATGATTTTTATTTTTTTTTACTCTGTGGACCAAATGAAAAAGAGATTGCTGATACAATAACAAAAGAAATTGATAATGATTATTGTATATCTTTAGACAAACAAAAAATTTCGGAAATTGTTCCACTTATTTCATTAGCAGATCTATATGTCGGAAATGACTCTTTTGGCCAACATGTAGCCTCTCAGTGTAACATTCCCAGTATTATAATTATGCTTGATACTCCTAAGGCTTACAGTGATTACAGTATTAATCAATTCAGAATTTTACCTGAAAATATTAATGAAAATGATATTTCCCATGACTCAAAATTTTCACCAGACTCAATTAAAGTAGAGCAAGTTATAGAAAAAATATTTTCAATTCTTAAATTATAAAGCGTCTTTTAAAACTATTTCTTTTGCCTCATTTACAATTGATGCTAATCTAGTTAATTCTGGGCTGACATCAGGATGAATTTTTTTCATTATTTTTTTATAAGATTTTAATATTTGTTCTTTAGTGTATTTTTTTTTTGAGTCTAAATTGAGAATCTTATAAGCCTCCTCTAATGAAATACTTTGATTATTTAAATTTGTACTAGTTTGATTAAAATTGAATCTTCCAGAATTTCTAAGAAATTTTAGTAAACCCCAAATTCTAATAATTTGCATTAAAGATAAACCCGCTTTAGTTTTAATCAGTGGTAAAATCATTAAGACAAAAGGGAGAGAAAATATGAACCTGCCAGCATAAACCATTACAATAGCAAGAATTATGGACAAAATTATAGTAAAAGATCTTATTCCTTTTGAAATTTTTTTACTTGATGTTTTGGCAAACCAATTAAGTAATAAATAAACTAGGACAAAAATAATAAGTGTTAAGAAAAAAATATTCATGTATTAAGTTATTTTTAAATGAAAATACCACAATTAAACAAAAAACCTGAAAAAAAAACTTGTCACAATGTAAAGTGGGAAGACAATTATAGCTGGATACATCAAAAAAACATCCTAGATGTTTTAAAAGATAGCAAAAAATTAAATCCAGATGTAAGAAAATACTTAGAGGAAGAAAATTCCTACACAGAATTTCATCTTTCAGATACAAAAAATATACAAAAAGAATTGTTTGAAGAAATTAAAGGAAGAATAAAGTTGGATGATGAATCTTTGCCTTTTAAAGATTTTAATTATGAATATTGGAATAAAACTACAACTAAAGGAAATTATTCTATTAAATTAAGAAAAAAAATTGGAACTGATATTGTTGAAGAAATTTGGAATGGAGATGAAGAAAAGGCAAAACTTAATGTAGAGTATTTTGGTGTTGGAGATTTAGAAGTTAGCTATAATGATAAATATTTAGGATACTCTTTAGATACAAAAGGGTCTGAATATTACAATATATACATTCGAGATATTAATTCTAAAGAATTAATAACTGAAAAAATTGAAGAAACAACTGGTGGAATTACTTTTAGTTTAGATGATAAATATATTTTTTACTCAAAACTTGATAAAAATCACAGACCACGAAAAATATATAGACATAAATTAGGAACTAGTTCCAAAAAAGATGAATTAATTTTTGAGGAAAAAAGTGAAGCTTTTACAGTTGGCATCAGTTTGAGCTCTGATGAAAAATATTTTTTTATAAATACCTCAGATCACAATACATCTGAACAATACTATTTTGATGTAAATGAAGAAAAACCAAAGCCTAAATTAATAAAAAAAAGAAAGAAAGGTATACTTTATTCGGTGAATTCATGGAATGGATATTTTTATAATCACACAAATGAAAATGCTGAGGATTTTAAAATTGATATATGTGATGATTTATCAAATCAAAAATGGGAGACTTACATTGCTGCTAAAGATGAAGTTTTAATTGGCGGTTTAACTTTTTTAAAGAATTGGATAATGAGATCTGAAATCTCTAATGCGCTTGGAAAAATATTTGTCAAAAATATTGAGACAAATATAGAGGAAGAAATTAAATTTACTGATGAGAAAGTAATTGATCCAGGTATTTCTTTAAAACAACGGGATAGAAACACTGACTATATTCATTTGAATTATTCGTCTCCAAAAACTCAATCAAGAGTTTATTTATACAATTTAAAAACTAAAGAAAAAAAATTAATCAAAGAACAAGAAATCCCGTCAGGTCATAATCCTGATGATTATATAGTTGAAAGACTAGAGTGTTCATCACATGATGGAAGGTTAGTACCTCTTACAATCACAAGACATAAAAATACAAAACTAAATGGAAATGCAAATTTATTACTTTATGGTTATGGGTCATATGGAAATTCAATGAGTCCAAACTTTTCGGTAACAAAATTAAGTTTAGTAAATAGAAACATAATCTGGGTGACTGCACATATAAGAGGAGGAATGGAAAGAGGAATGAAATGGTGGAAAGAAGGAAAATTGCTTCATAAAAAAAATACGTTTGAAGATTACATAGCTGTAGCCAAATATTTAATAGAAAAAAAATATACATCTGAAAAAAAAATAATAGGAATGGGTGGCTCTGCTGGAGGACTTTTAATGGGTGCAGTTGTTAATAAAGCTCCAGAACTATTTTTAGGAATGATAATGGCTGTACCTTTTGTCGATTCATTAACTACTAACTTGGACCACTCTTTACCTTTAACAGTTGGAGAATTTGATGAGTTTGGAAATGCAAAAGAAAACAAAGATCATTTTGATTATATTTTCTCATACGCCCCATATAATAATATAAAAAAGATGGATTACCCCCATATATTAATTACAACAAGTTTAAGTGATAATAGAGTATTGTTCGATGAACCAGCAAAATTTACTGCGAAATTGAGAGAATATAAAACTGACAATAATCTTTTACTTTTAAAAACAGAAATGAATGCAGGACATGGTGGAAAATCTGGAAGAGACAGTGCAATTGAAGAAGTTGCACTTGATTACTCGTTCGCATTAAAGATTGCAAAAAAAATTTAGAACTCACCACTTGAAATTTTAAATTTAGTTATTAGATGAATATTATAAGTCGCCTAATGGGGCTTATAAAATAAACCTTGCTAACAAAGGAGGAAACTATGACAAGTAGGGATCTATCTATATTTAACTCACTAAGACCATTTTCAATTGGTTTTGACGATATGTTTGACCAATTTGAAAACATGTTAGGCAACGGAGGGTTAACTATGCAATCCAATTACCCACCTTACAACATTAGAAAAACTGGTAAAGACAACTATGCGATTGAAGTTGCTTTAGCTGGTTTTAACAAAAATGATGTTGAAGTTGAGTTTGAGGATAATTTATTAACTGTAAGAACTAAAGAAGTTAATAAATCTGATGAAAAATCTAATAATGGTGAAATTATTCATAAAGGTATTTCACAAAGACAATTTGCAAGATCTTTTACAATTGCAGAAGATGTAAAAGTAAATTCTGCTGAATTAAAAGATGGTCTTTTGACAATATCATGTGAAAAAGTTGTACCTGAATATAAAAAGAAAAAACTTATTGAAATTAAATAAGTACAAACCTTACTTGTGGGGATTATCCCCACAGGTATTAAAAACATCCATTTGATACAAATCCAATTACAATAAAGTTTTTATCAACTTCAAACCTTCTTTCACAAAGTATTCCATATTTTTTAGTGTTATAAATTAGCTCTAGATTGCCTTTTTCATTTTTAAAATCCTCATCAGGCTTACCTAGCGCTGTTTGTAAATAGTTTGATGTTTTTCCAATATATTGACTTAATTTTTCATTCTCTTCTTGAACAATTTCATTTGTTTTATTTTTAATTGTTTGGCAGCCATTAAGAAGACCTATAAAAATAAAACATATTAAAACGATTTTTAATTTGCTCATTGTCCAATAGTAACACTCATAATAGTGTATAAATATAAACTTATAAGTTGAATTATGTTAATAAGCACAGATTTTTTAGCGAATTTTTTAAAAGAATCTAATATTAATCAGCTTTAGGAGGAATAATGTTAGAAAAATATTTTAATTATAAAAAACATAAAACAGATTTTAAAACAGAAGTAATAGCTGGAGTGACAACTTTTTTAACGATGGCTTATATTATGTTTTTAAATCCATTTATATTATCAGGAGAATTCGCTGGACCGGAAAAAGGTTTTTTTGACTTTGGAGCTGTATTTACAGCGACCATAGTTGCTACTGCTCTTGCTTGTTTTATTATGGCATTTTACGGAAAAACATGGCCTATTGGATTAGCGCCAGGTATGGGTATTAATGCTTTTGTAGCTTTTGGAGTGGTTGCTGGAATGGGATATACACCACAAGCAGCACTAGGAGCCGTATTGGTTGCTGGTATCTTATTTTTGATAATATCATTAACACCAATTAGAGCTTGGCTTATTAATTCTATTCCCAGAAGTTTAAAACTTGGAATAGGTGCAGGAATTGGATTATTTTTAGCAATTATTGGGCTAGAGATTATGGGAGTTGTTGCAGACCATCCTGTTACATTAGTTACTTTAGGTGATATTAAAAATCCGTTAATTTTACTTGCTTGTCTTTGTTTTGTCTCAATGATTGTAATGGAAAAATTAAACGTCAGAGGTAATATAATTATTGGAATTTTAGCATTTAGTATTATTGCTTGGATAAGTGGACTTGCAAAATTTAATGGTGTTGTTGGTGAAATTCCACCAATGACATATTTATTTGATTTTGACCTTAACGCTGCATTTACAGCTGGAATGTCTACAGTAATATTTACATTATTATTTATTGACTTCTTTGATACAGCAGGAACTTTAACTTCAGTCGCCAATGTTGCGGGAAAAGTAGACAATAAGGGAAAAGTTGAAGATATCGATAAAGCAATGATGGCTGATAGCGTTGGTACAGTTGCTGGTGCGTTTATGGGAACCACTACTGTTACAAGCTACGTGGAGTCTGGTGCTGGAGTAAAAGCTGGTGGAAAAACAGGAATGACATCTTTAACTATTGGTGTTTTGTTTTTGGCTTGTCTATTTTTTGCTCCTTTAGCAACTAGTTTACCAAAAGAAATAGATGGAGCTGCATTGTTATATGTTTCAGTTTTATTTGTAAGAAACATTACGGACATTGAATGGGATGATATTGGCGAGTCTGCTCCTGCAGTCCTTGCTATGATTTCAATGCCCCTGACTTATAGTATAAGCAATGGAATAGCTTTGGCATTTATATCTTATGCTTTAATTAGACTCTTTACTGGTAAGTTTTCAAGTACTTCGCCAGCAATATGGGTTATTGCAATACTTAGTGTTATTAGTTTTGCTGTTGCATAATAATAAAAAGACTTAATATTATAGGGCTAGATAATTTTTCTAGCCCTATTAATGTTTTTCTAAAATTTTTTCTATAGATAGTTCTTCATAATGTTCGGTTGGTTGAACTATCCAAGGATCTGACTCCAACTTAACAGGACAAAAATCTGGTTCAAAAGATGATGATTTTTTTTTCCACAAACATGCAGTTTTTACTTCTTTTATAAAATTTTTTATTGGTTCGTATTTTTTTAGCCACTCAATACTTTTATTCAATGTTAAACCTGTATCGGATAAATCATCTACTAAAAGAACTCTTTCAAAATCCTCATTTTTTGCTAAAGAGCTTATTTCTCTGGCAAACATAAGTTCTCCTTGCTGGTCTTCCATTTTTTTTCCTGAATAACTTTGTATTACTATATAAGCGATCGGTAGTTTTAAAATTCTAGATAATATATCAAGAATTGGTGCAGCACCCCTCATTATACCTACTAATACAGTTGGTTTGTAATTATTGTGAATTTCTATTGCTAGTTTCTCAACTATTTTTGTATATTCATCGAAATTGATAATTAATTTATCTGCCATAAAATTTTTTATCATATAAATATAAATATTAAAGAATTAAAATTATGAAGATATATGACTGTTTTATGTATTTTGATGAAGAAGTAGTAGTCGATGTTAGGCTTAATACATTAGATAAATTTGTTGACTATTTTGTAATTGTTGAAAGTAAATTCACTCACAAAGGAGATCAAAGAAATTTAAAGTTTAATCATAAAAAATTTGAAAAATTCAAAAATAAAATCATTTATCTAGTATATGATGAATATCCTGAAAAAATAAAAAAGATAAATACTCAAGATGGTGAGTACGAAAGGACTAAAAAGTATATCTTTAATGCTATTTGTAGAGAAAATGGTCAAAGAAATTACATTGAAAATGGTTTAGTCAAAGCAGAAAATGAAGATATAATTTTAATATCTGATGTTGATGAAATTCCTGATTTATCTGAAATAAATTTTAATAAATTTGATGAAAGAATAATCATATTTAAACAAAATATGTTCTACTATAAATTTAACTTATGTTTACCTGGTTTAATTTGGGGGGGCACAAAAGGCTGCAAAAAAAAACACTTAATCAATCCGCAATGGCTTAGAAATATTAAAAATAGAAAATACTCTTTTTTTAGAATGGATGCACTATTTTCAAAGATAAAATATATGAATGTTAAGATTATCAATAATGGTGGCTGGCACTTTACAAATATCAAAACTGCTGAGGAAATTGAACATAAATTAAAATCTTATTTGCACCATAGAGAATTTGATGTAAATCCATTATCAGTTGATCAGATAAATGAAATCATAAAAGAAAAAAGAGCAATTTATGATCTTAATGTTGATAAGTCAGTAAGTAAGATAGGTAGTGGAAAAAAACTAGAAAAATTTGAGACAAATAAACTACCAATTTATATTCAACAGAACTTAAACAATTTAAAAAAATGGATGGAATAATATGAAAGCATATTGGATAGCAAAAGTTAATGTTGATGATAAAAAAGCATATGCAGAATATGCTAAACGAGTTACACTAGCTTTAGCTAAATATAATGGGAAATTTTTAGTTAGAGGTGGAAAATTTGAAATTCTTGAGGGTAAAGATGAGTATGAAAGAAATGTGGTTATTGAATTTCCTTCAGTTGATATTGCAAAAAAATTTTATAATTCAGAGGAGTATCAAGAGGCTAAATCTTTTAGAGATGGAAAAGCAGATTTTAATGCTATTGTTATAGAGGGCCTCAATACTGAATAGGTTCAGGGTCTATACTTCTCCACAAATACCAAGTTGCAACTGAACAATAAGGAGTAAATCTCTTATTTAATAACTTTACATAATTTGGAGGTGGTAAATATTTTTTCTTATAATTTTTTGAAATTCCTCTTAAAAGACCAATATCTTGAATTGGCCAAATATTTGGTCGATTATAAGTGAATAATAGAATCATCTCAGCTGACCATCTACCTATTTGTCTCAAGTTTGATAAATAAATAATTGCCTCCTCATCAGACATTTTATTAATAAGTCGAGGATTAAATGATTTATTTAAAATTTGTTTAGCTAAACTTTTTATTCCTTTTACTTTTTGTTTGCTTAAACCACAGCTTTTTAATTGATTAAATGAAAGTTTTGATACCATCTTTGCATTTATTTTATTTTTACATTTTTTTTTAAATTTTAAAAAAACAGAATTTGCTGCTACAACACTTATTTGTTGCCCAATTATACTTTTACATAATGAAAAAAAAATATCTTTTCTAGACTTTAAAATTGTTTCAGAAGGAGAATTATATTTTTCAATTAAAGTAGACATAACTTTGTCTTTTTTTGACAAATATTTTTTTGCTTTATTCCAATACTTTGGTGTTTTACTCATATCTTGTGTTCGATGGTATTTTTTCTTTATGATAAATTTCTCTTCTTAGAATTATCAAAGATGAGGTAACAACTAATAATGCCCCTAATAATGTTTTAATTGTGGGAATTTCGTCCCAAATTAAATATCCAAAAATTATACCAAAGACTAAAGCTAGATATTTTAAAGGTGATACAAGTGAAACTTCCGATAATTTAAAAGACTGGCTGAGCCATAAATTTGCAGCACCACCCAAAAGCCCAAGCATACATAATAATAATAAATCATTCATATCAGGCATTATCCAACCAAAAGGTATTGTAAATAAACTTACCAAAGTGATTGCAGCCGAGAAGTTCAGAGAAATTAACCAAACAGGTTCTGTCACTGATAGTTTTCTTATCAAAATTGCTACATAAGATAACCCTAAACAAAATATAATTGGGTAAACGTAATAAATATTCAAAGATTGATAACCTGGTTCAGTGATTACAATAATTCCTACAAAACCAATTAATACCGCGAGCCATCTATAAAAACCTACTTTTTCATTTAACATAAAAATTGAAAAAATAGTTGTGAAAATTGGAGCAGCAAAAGAAATACTTACAACAGTTGCAAGTGGTAAATTTCTCAAAGCTATAAATATAGCAAGTAATGCTATCAATCCAAAAAAACTTCTCAAAAAATGTAAACCTGCCCTTTTAGTATAATAAAAATTTTTAATTCTATTTTTTGGCATTATTAAAAAATAAAGTAACAATCCAAAAAATCCTCTAAAAAATAATACTTGCCCTAAAGGATAATATTCAGACCATTTAACGATTAAATCCATAATAGAAAAAGCACATACGGACATAAACATGTACAAAAAGCCTAATTGATTTTTTGAAAACATAGGAATAATTTGTAGATTAAATTAAAGTATAATCAATGGAAATTGCAATTTTAGCATTAGGATGTTTTTGGGGACCAGAAATTAAGTTTAGTAAATTAGATGGAATTGTAAAAACTGAGGTTGGTTACTGTGGGGGCCATAATAAAAAGACAAATTATAAGGAAGTTTGTACTGGAGAAACAAACCATGCAGAAGTTGTTAAATTAGAATTTGATCCAAATATTATTTCCTATGAAAAAATTTTAGAATTTTTTTATGAGATTCATGATCCTACAACTTTAAATTCACAAGGTCCAGATTTTGGAACTCAGTATAGAAGTGAAATTTTTTATTTGAACGATGAACAAAAAACTATTGCTGAAAAGATTACAAAAAAAGTAAACGAAAAGATGGCTGGAAAGGTTGTAACTAATATAACTTTATCTAAGAACTATTGTCCAGCAGAAGAATATCATCAAAAATATTTAGAAAAAAGATGACATGTCTTTAGTAACGACTGAATGGTTAAAGGATAATTTAGATAAAGTAAAAATTATCGACTCATCTTGGCATATGCCCCAAACCAAAAGAAATGGTTTTGAAGAATATAAAAAACAACATATTCAAAATACTATTTTTTTTGACATAGATAAAAATTCAAAACAAAATACAGATTTACCTCACATGCTAACTGATAAAAATTCATGGGAAAACATTGTGTCTGAAATGGGAATAAAAAATGATGATAAAATAATTATTTATGACAATTCAGATGTTATAAGTTCGTGCAGATGCTGGTATAATTTTATTTATTTTGGTCATAATCCAAATCTGGTCCATGTATTGGATGGAGGCTTAAAAAAATGGATTAATGAAAAAAAACCAATAACAAACAATTTAACTAAAATTAAAAAAAGCAATTATATAGCCAATGAAAAAAAACAGCTAGTAAAAAATAAAGCTGAAATAGATAAAAATATTTTTAAAAAAGATTTTATTGTCATTGATGCTAGAAGCAAAAATAGATTTGAAGGTAAGGTCGTTGAACCAAGAAAAGGTTTAAGGAGTGGATCAATTAAAAATTCATTTTGTTTACCTTACTCTGAACTAATAAATTCTGATAGAACTTTTATTAACTATGATAAAATTTCAGAAAAATTTAAATCTCTTGAATGTGATCTAAATAAAAATGTTATATTTTCATGTGGTTCAGGTATAACTGCAACTGTTTTAGCCCTTGCTTATTCTTTAATAGATAATAAATATAAGCCTACGATTTACGATGGCTCATGGAGTGAATATGGAAAATTTTAATTTATGAAAAGATCAACTAAAATTACATCTATAATAATATTATTTTTTTTAATTATTGCTATCGTAGTAGTTGCAAGAATGATGATTGGAAATCATTTTGCAAAAAAATTTGGTAAAATACCTCCCCCAGGAATAATCGTAACAGAAGTTATTAAAATTGATTTTTCTGAAAAAATTCAAAGCTTTGGTACTGCTATATCCAAAAAAAATGAATCATTTAGAATTAAAAGAAGTAATTTGATCACAGAGTTAGACCTTAAAGAATATGTTAAAAAAGGAGATGTAATAGTGAAGCTAAATGACAGAGATATCATAGCTCCTTTTAGTGGTGTTTTGGGTTATAGGGGTATTACGGGTGATATTCTAGACTCTAATAACTCCATTATCATAACTTTAGATGACAACTCTGTTATTTATTCAGATCTAAAAATTCCAGAAATTTTTGCTAATGAAATAAAAAGAGGATTACCTATTACAGCCAGTTTTTCAGGTAATAAAAACAAAATTTACAAAGGAACGGTCTCTGCAGTTTCAAGCAGAATAAATGCAGAAACTAGAAGTCTTTTAATAAGAGTTAAGATAGATAATGAAGATGCTGGTTTAATTCCTGGCTCACTTTTAGAAGTCACAGTCAATTACAACGAAAGAAACTCTCTTGGAATACCAGATACAAGTATAATGTTAGAAGGGGAAAAAATCTACGTTTACAAAGTATCAGATGAAAATATTACTGATAAAACAGAAATAAAAATTGGAATAAGAAATGCTGGTTATGTTGAAGTTTTATCTGGATTAATTGAAGGAGAAAATATTGTTGCAGAAGGACTAAAAAAAGTTAGACCAAGGGGTAAAATTAAACCAATTAAAAGATAATGTATATAACTGATGTAAGTATAAGAAGACCGGTTGTTGCTTGGGTAATGTCCCTTATATTAATTGTATTTGGTTTATTCGTATTTTCTGAATTACCTGTGAGAGAATTACCTAATGGATTACAACCACCTGTTGTCCAAATCAAGGTAGATTATAAATCCGCGTCAGCTCCAATTATCGATCAAGAGGTAACGCAAGTTATTGAAGATGTTGTTGGTGGTGCTGAAGGAATTAAAAATATTGACTCATCGTCTGAAAATGGCAGTAGCACAATAAATGTAGAATTTAATACTGATATTGATTTAGATAATGCTGCTAATGATATACGAGAAAGAGTTGCAAGAGTTGTTGACAATTTACCAAGTGAAGCGAACGCACCCCAAATATTAAAGCAAGCAGCTGGATTTTCGACTACTATGTGGATATCAGTTACCTCATCAACTTGGAACGATTTGGAGCTAGGAGATTATACTGAAAGATATTTAGTTGATCAATTTTCAAGTGTCCAAAATGTAGGAAGAATAAGAACTGGAGGTCTAAGAGACTTAAGTGTAAGAGTGTGGATTGATCCAATTAAATTAGCAGCTAACAATTTAACTATTCAAGAAGTTGAGAGTGCACTCAGAAAAGAAAATATTAGTTTGCCTGCTGGTACTCTGGAAGCAAATAATATTGATTTAACATTAAACTTAGACAAATCCTACAATAACATTGATAAATTAAAACAACTTCCAATTAAAAAAAACAAAAGTAGTATTGTAAGACTTTCAGATATTTCAAATATTGAATTTGGACCAGTATCTGAAAAAACTCTTTTTAAAGCACAAACAAAAAATACGTTGAATCAGAAAACTGTCGGAATTGGTATTTATGCGAAAAGTGGAGCATCTACCGTTGAATTATCTAAAAATATACGAAAAAAAATAGTTGAAGTTAAAAAAACATTGCCTGAAGGTATTGATATGGAAGTTGCTTTTGATCGAGCAACATATGTTGGTACAGCAATAAAAGAAGTATACAAAACATTGATAATTGCATTTGTATTAGTTATTGCAATCATTTACTTGTTTTTAGGTAATTTAAAAGCTGTAATAGTTCCAGCAGTTGCTTTACCTGTAAGTTTAATAGCATCTTTTCTGGGAATTTATTTATTTGGTTTATCAATAAATATATTTGTTCTTTTAAGTTTTATTTTGGCGATAGGGATTATTACTGACGACTCAGTTATCATGACTGATGCAATATATAGACGCATTGAAAATGGAGAATCTTCATTATTAGCCGCATTTAAAGGTTCAAAACAAATAAGTTTCGCAATAATAGCCACAACCTTAATCTTGGTTGCAGTATTTTTACCACTAATTTTTATTGATGGAATCGCTGGAACTCTTTTTAGAGAAACAGCTATAGCATTATCTTTTTCTATTATTGTATCTTCATTTGTAGCCTTAACTTTATCACCAATGTTAGGGAGTAAATTTTTGATTAAAAAACCAAAACAAAATTTTTTTATTTTAAAATTTGATAAATTTTTTAAAGCTTTTTCAAAGTTCTATCAAGAAACTCTTTTATTTTGGTTAAATAAAAAAAAATTAGTCATTTCATTTTTAATTTTAATAATTGTTGGATCAAGCTTTTTATATAAGTTTACTAAGAAGGAATTGTTACCTATGGAAGATAGAGGGGTTTATCTTGTTCTTGGTTTTACTGATGAAGGTAGTTCATTTGAATATACAGAAAAAAGAGCTGAGGATGTGGAAAAACGATTAATACCCCTGCTTCAAGATGAAAATAGTCCGTACAAAAGGTTTATAATGAGAGTACCGGGTTTTGGGACTAATAAAAATTCTTTTAATAGTTTTATAATTATTGCCTTATTGGATGATTGGAAAAATAGAAAGCAAAACTCACAATCGATAATGCGACAAGCAATTGGTAAAATTGTAACCGTGCCAGAAACGGTTGCATTTCCTATATCCCCTCAATCAATTAGAGTATCTAGCTATAACAAACCAGTTCAGATGGCTCTATTAGGTAATAGTTATGAGGAGCTAGAAAAAAAACAAAATGAAATAATTTCAAAATTAAGGAAAAATAAGAATTTATCTAGGATAGAGTCAGATTATTCACGAAATCAACCAGAAATAAAATTATCAATTAACAAAAATAAAGCTAAAGATTTAGGAGTTTCAACGGAGTCGATAGGAAAAACTCTAGAAACTCTATATGGGGGTAAAACTGTAACTAAATTTAACAAATTAGGAAAAGAATACCCTATAATTCTCCAACAATATTTAGTTGACAGGAGAAGTAAAGAGGGTTTAACAAAAATTTTTGTAAGATCAAATACTACGGGTAAACTTATCTCATTAGCAAATTTAGTTGAATTTAAAGAAGAAGGATCCGCAAAAAAATTAGCAAGATATAATAGACAAAGAGCTGTAACAATATCTGCAAATATATCTGAAGATTATACCTTATCAGAAGCAATTAAATATCTAGAACAAACTTTGACTGAGACAGAAATTAAAAATCAAATCGCATGGAAAGGGAAATCTGAAGAATTAAAAGAAACTAGTAATGAGTTATTTATTATTTTTGGTTTAGCTCTTTTAACCGCCTATTTAGTCATGGCAGCTACTTTCAACTCATTTATTCATCCATTCATAATAATATTAACTGTCCCCCTTGCTTTATTTGGTGGATTAATATTCATTTTATTTTTAAACAGCTCTATTAATATTTTTTCACAAATTGCTCTTGTAATACTAATCGGGATCTCTACTAAAAATAGTATTCTCATTGTTGATTATGCTAATCAATTAAGAGCCACGGGTAAAAATATAGAATCATCAATCAAAGAAGCATGTGATCTTAGATTTAGACCTATTATGATGACTTCTATCAGCACTATGATTGCTATGATACCACTTGTAATTGGAAATATTGGACCAGGCGCAGGAGAGTCTTCTAGACTAGCTGTAGGAGCTACAATTTTAGGTGGAATGATTATCTCTACATTCTTTACATTATATGTAACGCCAACTATGTATTTAGCTCTTGCTAAAAATACTAAAAGGATTGATTTTGTTGATATCGAACTAAAAAAACTTTTACGTTAAAAAATTATATATTTATTTTTATTTAATCTCTTCTCACATTTTTTAAGTTGTAACCTATATTTATCAGATTGATTTTTAACCTTTTTTGCTAATTTAATTACTTTTTGATTATTTTTATAATCTTTATAAGCACCCCATCCCTCGTGGTAAGCTATATATTGCCTAAAGGCATCTTTCATAGAAATTTTTAATATAGAATTTGATTTATCAGTATACCATCCAATAAAATCCACACTATCTTTAAACCTTGTCCTTGTAGCTAATGTATTCCCAGTTTCATTTTTATATTGTTCCCATGTTCCCTTAACAGCTTGCGAGTAACCAAAAGAACTTGAGGGTCGTTTAAATGGAATAATTTTGAATATCTTTTGTCTTGCTGGTTTAGCTAACCAATCAAAATCCGACTCCATTTTAATTATTGCTAACTGAATATGAATGGGTGTTCCCCATTTTTTTTCTGTCTTTTTTGCATATTTGTACCATAAATATCTTTCATTAAAAATTGAGCAACTATCGGATGTATTTTTTGGTATCGAGGAACAAGCTGGAATAAATAAAATTAATAGAACGAAAAAAAAATTTAATTTTTTACACATATTTTTTTTTTATATTATATAGAACATAAATTACCAAAACTCCTAAAAAATTACCTAATAAATCACTTAGCTGAAACATTCTATTTGGAACAATATGATGAAATAATTCAATTATAATTGATAACAGAAATAAATATTTAACTAAAAAAGAATATTTTTTTTTATCTTGATAAGCCAAAATTCCAAAAATTGATAAAATTCCAAAAGCATAAAAATGATTTGAAGAAATATAAAAAAAATCATCAGTAACTTGAGGTTGTTTTGTCAAATCATTATGAATAATATACCCAAACAAACTGCCAGGATATAAATAAAATAAAATTAGAAATAAGTTAATAAAATGAAAAATTACTTTTAAAAACTTGTTATATTTTATCATATAATTTTTTTAATATATTTTATATTATTTATCAGTTATCAAAATAAATTATATGACTCATTTAATTTTAATTCGACATGGTCAAAGTGAATGGAATCTAGAAAAAAGATTTACAGGTTGGGTTGATGTAGACCTGACTAGTAATGGTAAATTAGAGGCATGTAAGGCTGGTGAGAGTATAAAAGAATTAAATATAAACTTAGACTACTTCTACTCTTCATTTCAATTAAGAGCTATTAATACTTTAAAGCTAATAAAAAATACCCTTAGAAATAAAAATGAAATTATTAAAGCTTGGGAATTGAATGAAAGACATTATGGAAGTTTAACTGGTTTAAATAAAGATGAAATGAAAAAAAAAATCGGTGAAAAAAAAATTTTAGAGTTTCGAAGATCTTGGGATATCAGGCCAGAACCTTTAAACCAAAATAGTCCCTATCATCCATTAAATATTAAAATATATGAAAATATTCCAAAAAAAAATATTCCAGACACTGAGTCTTTAGAGGATACGTACAATAGAGTAGTGCCCTATTATAAGAGAGAAATTGAAAGTAAATTAATTGAACAACAAAATATATTAGTTTCGGCTCATGGAAATTCAATTAGAGCATTATGCAAATATTTATTCAAATTAGATACCAAAAAAATCTCCGGTCTGGAAATACCTACTGGAAACCCTTTAATAATTCAACTCGATCCAAAATTAAAAATAAAAAATTGTAAATATCTTATTAAAGAAAGAGCTAGAGATTTAATTGTTTTTTAACAATTTTTTATAAATATCAAGATTAGTAACATGTTTGAAATTATTTTCACTCTTGAAACCGAATAAATTTTTTGATTTCATTAAATTATCCCATATGATTGATATAGAAAAATTATAAGCTGGCATATCAAAATTATTATCATTAATTATTTTTTTATTGAGAATTTGACAACCTGTATAAATATAATCATTCTCATTTTTTTTTGTTAATATGTTTTTATTTAAATCAAAATCTCCCTTTAAATTTTTATCAAAACTAAGTTTTTTATCGACTACTAATAAAGTATTTTTATTTTGATTTAAAAAATAAAATTGAATCATTTTGTTAATAGTTTCTATATAACTTTTATCCCAAACTGTATCTGGGTTAAAAACTAAAAAATGTTCCTCAGCCTTAGGAGATGATTTAATCATATTATAGATTCCTCCTCCTGTATCTAAAATCTCATTCCCATCTTCAACTATTTCAATTTCAATATCAAATTTTTTTTGGTCAATAAAATATTTAATTTTCTCTTTTAGATAAAAAGTATTTAATTTAATCTTTTTAATATCTAAATTTTTTATCAAATTAATAGTGTTTTCTAATAAAGTTAAATCATTTATTTCCAAAAGGGGTTTAGGAATTTTTAATGTAAAAGGATTTAATCGCTTTCCATATCCAGCACACATTATAAATGCTGTATTTACTTTCATTTTAAATTCCTTATTTTTTTTGGAAAATGTATATCAAATATATCTTTTAGAATTTCAAATTTTTTATTATTTTTTATTCTCAATTCTATCAGTCTCCAGGCATAAGGTATTAAACTCAAATATATTTTTTTTTTATCTCTTTTTGCAAGTCTTGTAAAAATTCCGATGATTTTCATATTTCTTAATACCGAAAATATTTCAAAATCATTTAAAAAATCAGTTTTGTTAAAGGATTTTTTTTTTGATCCAATATAATAATTATAAACTTTTTCCTTCAATCTATTATTTGAAATAAATCTTACATCATCGATTAAAGATGCTAAATCATATGCTTCATTTCCAAATACTGCATCCTGTGAATCGATAATAGCTAGCTGATTTTTATATTTCATTAAATTTGACACATGAAAATCTCTATGTACAAAAACTTTATTTTTTAATTTTAAATTTGATAATAAAAACTTAATTTGTTGATGAATAGATAAATTCAATTTTTTTAATTCTTTTTTTGATACAAATTTCTTTGAATACCAGTCTGTAAATAACTTGGCTTCAGAATATAATTTATAGTTATCATAAATAGGGATCCTATAAATTTTACCATTAAAATTTTTACTTTTTAAATTTTTAATTTTTTGAATTTTATTAAGTAAGTCAATAGATTTTCTATATAGGTTAATTTTATTAGTTGGATATTTTTTTAATAATTTGTAAACAGTATTTTTTCCAAAATCTTGTATTTCTATAAAATTTTTTTCATAATTTTCACTAATTAATTTAGGTGCTAAAATTTTATTTTTTATTAACAATTTATTTACTGCATCATAAATTAATAGATTTTTTTCTTTTTCTTTTTTTGAAAAAACTATAATTGAATTTTTCCTGGCTTTTTTTTTTCTATAAAAGGTTCTAAATGATGCATCACCTACTATTCTTTTTAATTTTACATTATCTAATTTCATTAGAATCTAATTTTTATAACCTTGAATATTTACAGTTCTTTGATCATTTTTTTTTCCATATTCAAAAAATAAACTTATTTTATTTTTGATTATTTTGTCTATTTTTTCTGGCCACTCAACTAAAGTTAAAATTTTCTCATAATTTTCAAATAATCCAATATTCTTTATTTCTTTGCTGCTCTTTAATCTAAATAAATCATAGTGTTGAATTATAAAATTTCCTACATCATATTCATTGACTAAATTAAAAGTTGGGCTTGTTACTTCTGTTAATTTTAGATTATTTCTTTTTTGAAAATTATTGATTACATGTCTTACAAAAGTAGTTTTTCCTACTCCTATTTCCCCATACAATAATACAACGTCACCTTTTTTAAGTATCTGAGAGAATTTTTCAGCTAATTTAGCTGTATTAACTTCTAAGGTAATATCAATACTTTCGCTATTAGTAGCGATAGGCATCAGGTTTGTACGGGCCTTCAGGGGTTACACTAATATAATCTGCTTGATCTTTAGACATTTTAGTTAATTTTGCACCAACTTTTTCTAAATGTAATCTAGCTACTTTTTCATCAAGATGTTTTGGTAAAACGTAAACCTTATTTTCATATTTGTCTGAATTATTCCATAATTCTATTTGTGCAGTAACTTGATTAGTAAACGAAGCACTCATTACAAAACTTGGGTGTCCAGTTGCACATCCTAAATTTACAAGTCTTCCTTCGGCTAACAATATTATTCTTTTATTACTCGGTAATGTAATTTCATGAACTTGGGGTTTAATTTCGTCCCATTTATAATTTTTTAAAGCATCAACTTGTATTTCATTATCAAAATGTCCAATGTTGCAAAGAATAGCTCTATCTTTCATATCTCTCATATGATCAGCAGTTACAATATCTTTATTTCCTGTGGCTGTTACAACTATATCTGCTTCTTTAATCATCTCATCCATAAGTACAACTTCATACCCTTCCATTGCTGCTTGAAGTGCGCAAATAGGATCTGTTTCAGTAACCATGACTCTTGCACCACTTTGTCTTAATGAGGCTGCACTTCCTTTTCCAACGTCACCAAAACCAGCAACGATAGCTACTTTTCCAGACATCATCACGTCAGTTGCTCTCTTAATCCCATCTACTAAGCTCTCTCTACATCCATATAAATTGTCAAATTTAGATTTTGTAACTGAGTCATTCACGTTTATAGCTGGAACTAATAGTGTTCCTTGAGACTCCATTTTCTTAAGAGCCAATACTCCTGTTGTTGTTTCCTCTGAAAGTCCTTTTACACTTTTTAATAGATCCTTATAATCTTTGTGCATTAAAGCCGTTAAATCACCCCCATCATCAAGAATCATATTTGGTTTCCAATCTTTTTTTCCTTCAAT
>CEUZ01006360.1_pt1 | contig 24243 bp, 19 predicted proteins | sample 361511 | NCBI WGS metagenome assembly CEUZ01 (sample SAMEA2622822, study PRJEB7988) | marine metagenome | biome: marine biome (ENVO:00000447); feature: surface water layer (ENVO:00002042); material: "saline water (ENVO:00002010), including plankton (ENVO:xxxxxxxx)" | depth 5 m | reverse complement strand
GGTATTTCTCTTGGTTCTCCTCCTGAACTAGTTTTTCCATCCATGTCGCTATATCCAAACTGTACATAAAGCTGATCATTAACTTGTCCTTTTATTTCAAGCTCAATCCCGTCTACTTGTAAACCAACAATTTCAGCAGCTTCACCTGATTCATCACGCGTAGCTACTGTCTGTTCACTATCAAAATAGCTGGCTCTTAGACTTAAATCATTAGTGATGTCCCAATTCACACCTATTTCTGAATTTTCATAAACATCAGGGTCTAGAGCGGCAGAGCTTGCAGATAGCTTTTTGAATTGCTCACCTGATCTTGGTAAGAAGCTCTCACTGTAACTAAGGTATAAAGATACATTGTCTTGAGGTTTAAATATAACTCCAGCACGAGGAGAAAATTCATCATCATCTCTTGACTGAGAAGTCCCAGCTTTTATGTCATCAACGGTTATATCAAATTGATCAAGACGACCTCCCAACATAAGCTTAAGGTTATCGTTAACATCAATTTGGTCTTGAATGTAAATAGAAGTTACTTCTATGTCTGAAGTTGTCTTACTTTTTAACTTGGTATTGAAATTAACGTTAGTTGATACTCCTGCTGAATTGACAGCTATATTCAAAGGTCTTGTTGTATTAAATGATTCTTTATCTTTCATAGTGGTAGACCAGTAAGAATCGTAACGGTGGTTTTTATTGTCTGTATCTATTAACTCTGCACCTATTAATAAAGTGTGAGTAGCAGAACCTGTTTGGAACTCATTTATTAAGTTACCTGAAATAATAAGATTTTCACGTTCAGTTGGATCTCTATATCCATCTAAAGTAACTACATTAGTAGCTAAGTTATAACCAGATGCATACAAATTTTGATAAAGTTTCTCAAATTCACTTGATGTAACAGAAAAAATACCTTTCGAAGTTTCAGAAAAATTATGCGTTAGACTTCCTCTGAAAATATCGGCTTCAAGAGTAGTAAGGTTTATATCAGAGGTTCCGAATACTATATTGTCTAGTGCTTCAACAGGAACACCATTTGCTGTAGGAATTCCTCTATCAATCATTCTTTCATGATCTGCATACTCATAAGAGAGATCTAGCGTTGTATTATCACTTAATGCAACTCTTAAAGTAGGATTTAAACCAACTCTATCGCCATCATAAAAATCTCTATGATTTTCCAAGGCATCAACGTGTAGATTTATACGTAAGGCCGAATTTTCAGCAGACTGGACGTTATAATCTAAAGCAAGGTCAGTAGACCCAAAATCATCAACACCAAAATCAAAGGATCCAAACTGCTCTCCTAGAACCGCTTTCTTAGTAACCCTGTTAATAATACCGCCTGTTCCCCCACGACCAAATAAAAGAGCATTTGGTCCTCTTAATATTTCAACTTGTTCAACGTTATATAAAGAACGATAGTACTGAACATCATCCCTTACACCATCTTGATAAAAATCTGCGGTCGATCTAACTCCTCTGAATACAACTGCATCACGATGACCTTCACCCTGAGATGTGTTTACACCTGGAGTATAACGAACAATATCTCCTATCTCTCTAATTCCTTGTTTTCGAATATCTTCATCTGTGACAATCGATAAGGTTTGTGGCACATCTAAAATGGGAACTGGAGTTTTAAGAGCTTGTACTTGATCTGAATAGAGAACGTTACCTTTGACAACAATCTCTTCAACTTCGTTTGATTCTTCTGCTAAAGCAAATGAACTGATTGCTATGCTGAAAAATACAATAATAGTGCGCAAATTGGTTTTAGAATGACTCATAATTTATCCTTTTATACAAATGTTATTGATAATCATTCGCATTCTAAATGATAATGATTCTTATTTGCAAGTAAAAAAATTAACTTTAGAAATAAAACTTACGCCAGAGACTCAGTCCAAAAATTAAAGAAAGGAACCATAGAATTAGCTCAACCCAGTTTGGGTTACTGTTATAGCCAAAGAATCCCTTAAGAAAGACACCTACCCTTCCCTTATCATGAAGCCAATGAGAATATTTTTCTTTACCATGTAAATTAAAACTATAAAAAATCTTGGTATCATTTGCTTCAAGACTTGTCTTTGGTTTGTGAACATTCCAAACTCTTACAATCTGATCTTTTGCTTTAAGAGTAGTACCATCTTCTAATTCTTTATCTTCTAGGCCTACCCATTCTAAATGATCTCCTTTTACTAAAAACTCTTCTGCTTCGTGAGTTCCGTAAGCTATCATCCCTGAAGCAAAGAATACAAGAAGAAGAGTAGTTACTCTAAAGAAAGAAGTTAAGTCTACCTTTCTACCCTGAACTACAACCAAATACCCTAGCAAGATAGCCAGTATCATTCCAGAGAAAAAACCGAGATAGGAAAAAGTTCCAAGTATGGAGAAACTTCCCATTAAAAAAATAGCAGTTTCAAAACCTTCCCTAAGAATTGCAAAGAAAACTAGAAAAAATACTCCCAATCCTGCTGTTTGGATTGCGTCTGAGGTTTGTCCTTCCAAAACCTGCCTATCACTAACTTTTTTTGCTAGCCAGAAAATTACATACCATAACAAGCCTGCTGTTATGAACATCAAAGAAGCCTCAACTAATTTTTCTATAGACTCATTACCAATTGATTCCTTTATGCTGGTGAGAGATAAAGCGACAAGAAGACTAGCTACTATAGAAGCGCCTACTGCATACCAAAGTTGCAAAACTTCTTTCTTTAATCCTTGTCTTGAGAGAACCGTATAAATGATTCCTACAATAAGTGCGGCTTCAAGTGTTTCTCTAAACGTAATAATAAATTCATTCACGAATGAGAATGATAATCATTATTATTTAAATGGCAAGTTATTAGTGATCGTGTGAGCTCTTAAGATCTTTTTCAATATCTTCATGATCGCCCACCATAATGTGTTTCTCGCTCTTTATAATGAACCTTTCTAAAAAAGGAATAGTTAATAAAGGGATAATTCCACCTAAAACTATACCTAGTGCAGCTGAGCGCATTGTGGGATCTAAAGCTGCTGCAATTAAATCTGCAAAAATATGGGCTATTACTGCACCTATAATTCCTGCTATATGTCCGTTAGAGGCTAACTTTAAAAGTCTATTGATACTCCATCCACTGTAATAGCCTACGATTAAAATGCTGACATGAATTAATCCGAAGATAAAGCCGCGCATCAACCCCTGATCTAATTCCAATATACCCATTAGTTATCCAAGTTTTTATCTAATTCAAAAGTATCATGAAGTGCATTGACCGCTTTTTTCATTAAATCCTTCTTAATTACTACCGAGATTTTAATTTCTGAAGTAGTGATCATAAGAATATTAATTTCATGATCAGCAAGGGATTGAAACATCTTACTTGCTATTCCAGATTGACCTCTCATGCCCCTGCCTACAATGCTTACTTTAGCAATATCATCATCAACCTCTATCAACCCCCCGCCAAGCGATTCAGAGGTTTTTTGTAAGATTTTTTCTGCTTCAGAAGTGTCCTTTTTATCAACTGTAAAAGTAAAATCAGTAGTATTTTCATCACTAATATTTTGAACAATTACATCGATATCTATACCTGAGTCACTAATAGGACCTAATATTTTTGCAGCTATACCTGGAAGATCTGGTACACCCCTTATTGTTAATTTTGCTTCACTATCCACACTACTTATTCCTGAAACAACTGGTCTTTCCATTTCTTCTCTCTCCTCTACCAAAGTACCCTTACTGTCTGAGAAGCTAGATAGTACTCTAATAGGCATATTGTGTTTACTTGCATATTCTACAGCACGTAACTGAAGAACTTTAGCTCCACTACTGGAAAGTTCAAGCATCTCATCAAAAGAAACTTGGTTTAAAAGTCTAGCGTTCTCGCAGATTCTTGGATCTGTAGTAAAAACTCCATCTACATCTGTATAAATCTGACATTCATGTGCGTTAAGAGCGACAGCTAAAGCAACACCTGTTGTATCAGAACCCCCTCTTCCTAAAGTAGTTATATCACCTTCGTCATTCATGCCTTGGAAACCAGCTATAACTGGAATTACACCCTTGTTTAATTGCTTTTTTATCTTCTCAACTTTTACATCAACTATCTTAGCTTCTCCATGAGTTTTATTTGTCTTTATTCCTAATTGGAAAGCGCTATAAGATTTTGCTTTTAGACCTCTCTTGTTTAGAGCCATAGCCATTAATGCCACTGAAACCTGTTCACCAGTTGAAACGAGGGCATCATATTCTCTAAGATTGGGGTTCGGTTGTATTTGCTTAGCAAGATTTATCAATTTATCTGTTTCTTCTCCCATAGCCGAAAGCACTACCACAACTATATTTCCTCCATCTAGAGTATGTGCAACGATATCTGCTACTGCTTCTATCCTTTCGGGATTTGCAACAGAAGTTCCGCCAAATTTCTGTACCAGGATTTTTTCCATAGACATTAGCTCTTAAAAGTGAGCATTCTATATTAGTTATTAAGTAATGAGATTATAAAATCTTTAAGAGAAGAAAGGACAAACTCAATATCTTCTTCTTTTTCTACTCCACCTTGAGCAAAATCTTTCCTTCCACCTCCACTTCCACCAAGCTGATTTGTGATGTAACTCATAATAACTGTTGCATCTAGTGTGTTAAGATCTTTACTTAAAGCAACAACAACTGGAATTTTTTCTTCTATAGAACTTATAAGAACAACAACCATATTTTTTTTGTTATTCCTAATGCTATCTGCGATCTTCCTTAAGACGTTGCTATCTTGATCATCAATTTTTTTGGCAACTAGTGATAATTTTCCGATTTTAATAGGTGAAGAAATAAGGTCCAAAGATGGAGTTCCGAGGTTATTTGAATGAAGTTCATTTAGCTTTTTTTTGAGGTCTTTATTATCTTTTAATAGCTGCTGAACTCTCTTTGATACTTGATCAGATGAAGTATTTAAAAAAGTTGCTATTTCTTTTAAGTTTTGTTCTTGAGACTGGACAATACTTATTGCGGCTTCTCCAGTCACTGCCTCTAGCCTTCTTACTCCTGCTGATATTGAAGATTCATTTGTTATAGTAAAAAGTCCTATATCACCTGTTCTTTTTACATGAGTTCCTCCACACAATTCGATAGAAAAATCCTTCCCTAGTGAAAGAACTCTAACTTTCTCTCCATATTTCTCTCCAAAGAAAGCTAAAGCACCCTTCTTTAGAGCCTCATCCTTAGACATTGTTTCCGTAATCGTTAGAGTGTTCTTTGTAATTTCTTCATTAACCAATGTTTCAATCTCTCTTATCTGTTCATCTGTAACTGCTTTTGGAGAAGTAAAGTCGAACCTAAGGTGATGCTCGTCAACAAGAGACCCTCTTTGTTCTATTTCTGAGCCCAGGATTCTCTTTAGAGCTGAATTTAATAAATGAGTTGCTGAATGATTAGCAGTTATTCTTTTCCTCCTATTATTATTAATTGTGGCCTCCACTGACATACCGTTTTTTAAAGAACCCTTCTTCAAACTACCAATATGGACAAGATGATCCCCGATCTTCTGAGTATCTTGAACACTAAATTCTACTCCCTTAGAAACAATAACACCCGAATCTCCAACTTGCCCTCCTGATTCTGCATAAAATGGTGTCTCTTCTAAAAAAATTAGACCTTCTTTTTTTTGCCTTAGGGAAGTTACTTCTTTTCCTTTTGTATTAAAAATTCCTTTAATCTTGGTTTTTAAACCTTCTTTTTTATATCCCTGAAATTTTGTTTTTCCTTCTAGACTGACTGATTCTTTTAAACTTGAAGTAAATGTACTAGACTCTCTTCCTCTTTCTTGCTGTCTTTTCATCAAATTCTCGTAACCCTTTATATCTAAACTTAGACCATTCTCTTTAGCAAAATCTGAAGTCATATCTAAGGGAAATCCATAAGTATCGTAAAGTTTAAAAACTAGATCTGCAGGTAAAACTTTTCCTGAGAAACCCTTTATTTCTTCTTTTAATAGCTTCATTCCTTGGACCAAAGTTGAGCTAAATTGTTCCTCTTCTCTAAGTAAGTTAGCCTTTATTAAGTTAGAATTCTTTTTAAGATCTGGGTAAGCAGCGCCCATAGATTTAACTAAAGTCGGAATTAGATCAGATAAAACTGGGGACTCTATTTTAAGTTTGTGGCAATGACGTAAAGCCCTCCTGATTATTCTCCTTAATACATAACCCCTTCCTTCATTTTTAGGCGTAATACCTTCACTAATTAAAAAAGCACTTGCTCTAATATGATCAGCAATTACTTTTAAGGAAGGATCATTTAAATTATCTGTGTTGGATATTTCAGAAACTTTTTTAACTAATGGAGAAAAGACATCTGAGTCAAAGTTATCGGTTTTTCCTTGAAGTACACTAGCCATTCTTTCAAGTCCCATTCCAGTATCTACACAAGGACTAGGCAAGGATTTAAGATTGCCATTCTCTGATCTATCAAATTGAGCAAATACCAGATTCTGTATTTCTACAAACCTATCACCCGTATCTGAACCTTCAGCAGGAGGATTGCCTTTAAGATTAGGACCATAATCATAAAAAATTTCGCTACAGGGACCACATGGTCCAGTATCACCCATAGTCCAAAAATTATCTTCATCTCCTAGCCTAGAAATCCTTGATTGATTGATACCGATATCATTTATCCATATATCCTCGGATTCTTGATCCTCTCGATGAACTGTTATCCATAATTTTTCTTTTGGAATAGAATATTTATCAATTAATAACTCCCAAGCAAAATATATAGCTTCTTTCTTAAAATAATCTCCAAAACTAAAATTTCCTAGCATTTCAAAGAATGTGTGATGTCTGGATGTATAACCCACATTATCAAGGTCATTATGCTTTCCTCCTACTCTTAGGCATTTCTGAGAACTTACTGCTCTAGAATAAGATCTTTTCTCAACTCCTAGCAATACATCTTTAAAAGGAACCATTCCAGCATTAGTAAACAATAAACTGGGGTCATTTCTTGGAATCAATGAAGAGCTCTCAACAACTTCATGATTTTTATTTTTAAAATAATCTAAAAAAGTTTTTCGAACCTTGTTAGCCTTCACTTTATGAAACTATCCTTACAAATTATGAAAATATTTCATCAAGGAAATTTTGCATTGATTTCCAAGATCTTTTATTTGCTGATTCATTATACTGAGCTCCAAGGGCAGGATCATTAGCATCAGGGTTAGTAAAGGCATGATAAGTTCCTCCATAGCTATGTAACTGCCAATCAGCTTCAGCAAGAGTCATCTCTTTTTGAAAACCATCTACCATATCTAATGGCACCATAGGATCTCTTTCTCCATGAAGAGCAAGTATTTTAGCCTTAATGCCTACTGAAGAGATTTCTGATCCCATTAATAGCCCATGAAAGCTTACCACACCATTTATATTAGCTCCTGACCTAGCTAAATCTAAAACAACTAGACCTCCAAAACAATAGCCTATTGCTCCAATACTGCTTGAATTTACTCCTGAAAGTGTCTTGCCATGCTCTAGGGCTGCATTGATTCTCTTCTTAAGTAATTGTCTATCTCCAATCAAAGGTGACATTAATGCTTCATTTTCTGAAGGGTCTTTTCCTACTTTTCCATCACCATACATATCAACTGCAAAAGCTGTATATCCTAAAGAAGCAAGTTCATCAGCTCTGTCATGAACAAACTGGTCTCTTCCAGCCCAGGTATGGGCTATAAGAACTAAAGGTGAATTTTCTACTTCTGGGTAAGCAACATAACCTATTAGATCAGTGTTACCTTCCTTGTAGTTAATCAATTCATTTTTCATAATTTCTATACCTCACTTTTTATTAATTCCTTTTTGAATCTTTTATAATTGTTTACATAATGAATTGCATTCAGCTCAAGAGCTTCTTTGCCCTTATCATCTAAAGTGGATTTTACCTTTCCAGGAGAACCCATTACGACTGAGCCATTAGGCACTTCCATACCTTCTGTTATCAAAGCATTTGCTGCTATTAAACATCCTTTACCAATTTTAGCTCCATTTAAAATTACTGAATTGATACCAACTAAACTTCCGTCTCCTATAGTGCAACCATGCAAAGTTGCATGATGCCCTACAGTAACATTTTGTCCTATTGTAAGTGGAAATCCTGGATCCGTATGCAATACTGCGCAGTCTTGAATATTACTTCCTTGTCCAACAGTTATTAGCTCAGTATCGCCTCTAAGAACAGCTCCAAACCACACACTAGAATCTTTATTTAACTTTACTTTACCCAAAACGATGGCACTTTCAGCTATAAAGAAATCGTCTCCTTCTGTATCTAAAGAATACTTTCCTAAATCATAAATCATCTTTTTCTCCTATGGGCTTAACAGGTTTTGAGAGATCTATATGAGCATCGAATACTAAGTTTAAGAAATTTACAGTTATCATTGCAGTAAGACCCCAAATTATATAGGAATCATATTTATATGCTGGCACATAAAAGGTTTTTTTACCTCTTTTAACAGGATCATTTCTAAAACGATTATCATCTAACAAAAATGGCAAGGGAACCTTAAAAAAAGCTTCTATCTCTTCAGAAGAACTGCTTAACTTAGTTTCAACAGGAATTATTCCTACAAAAGGAGTAACACTTATATTAAATCTAGACACCATAGTGTCCAATGAGCCCACAATATTGACACTTTCTTTTCTTAAACCTATTTCTTCTTCTGATTCTCTTAGTGCAGTTTCAACTAAGCTAGTATCTCTTTCTTCAGACATTCCTCCAGGAAAGGAAACTTCACCGCTATGAGAAGAAACCTTTTTGGATCTTAGGGTATAAAGGACTGAGGGTTGGTTTTCATTAGTTACCGCAATAAGAACCGCAGCCTTAGGAAGATCATGTGCCGGAGGAACACCTTTGAAAGACTTAAGTCTCTTTTTAATTTGATTTATCATTAATTACTTTTTTAAAACATTTATAGTTTATACTCCACGGCCTTTATTTTCGAAAAATTCTATCTTTAATGAAATATTGTAGTAATTGTGGTGGGGAAGTTGAGTTAAAAACACCTGAAGGAGACAACAGAGATAGGTATTGTTGTCCAGATTGCTCAAGCATACATTATCAAAACCCTAAATTAGTGGTAGGTACCCTACCTGTTGAAGAAAATAAGATCTTACTATGCAGAAGAGGCATCAACCCTCGTTATGGATTATGGACTCTTCCTGCAGGTTTCTTAGAGAATGGTGAAACTATAGTAGAAGGTGCTTTTCGAGAAACTCTTGAAGAAACGTCAACAGAGGTAGAAATCCAATCTCTCTATACAATCTTTGATATTCCTTATATATCACAAATATACCTAATCTATTTAGCTAGACTTAAAAATCATGACTTCGGGCCTACAGCTGAGAGTCTAGAAGTGCAATTGTTTGATGAGAGTGAAATACCTTGGAATGAACTAGCCTTTCCATTTGTAGAAAGGGCCTTAGTTTATTATTTTAAAGACCAAAAGAACTCCACTTTCACTTTAAAAAATGAAACTATCGAAGTGCCCTATAAACCAAAAAGTTAACTAATAAAGTCTCTAGCATTTAAAAAAAACTTAATCCAAGGACTATATTGAGACCAATTGCTAGGTCGCCAGGAATTTTGAATTGAAAGAAAAGATCTTTCTGGATGGGGCATCATAATAGTTACGGTTCCAGATTCATTAGTAACACCAGCTATTGCTTCTGAAGATCCATTTGGATTAAATGGGTATTCTTTAGTTCCCTTGCCTTTATCATCTGAGTAAATAGCAGGCACTAACTTCCTATCTATTAATAAACTTGCTTCTTTTTCTAAGAGTGAAACTCTTCCTTCTCCATGTGCTACAGATATTGGAAGTACAGAGCCAGTCATGCCTTTAAAGAAAATAGATGGAGTTTCATTGATTCTAGTTTGCACTACTCTTGCTTCAAACTTCTCAGAAGTATTTCTTATAAATGTTGGCCAGCCTTTTGAACCAGGTATTAAACTCTGCAAATGAGCAAACATCTGACACCCATTACATATTCCTAAAGAAAAAACATCTTTTCTTGAGAAAAATTCTTTAAAGTCTTTTTTTAGTCTTTCATTGTATAGAATAGTAGATGCCCATCCTTGACCTGCTCCCAAAACATCTCCATAGGAAAATCCTCCACATGCAACTAACCCCCTAAATTCATTTAATTTAGAGTGTCCTGATATGAGATCTGTCATATGTACATCAACACAAGAGAAGCCTACTTGTGTAAAAGCAGCTGCCATTTCAACATGTCCATTTACACCTTGCTCTCTAAGTATTGCTAATTTAGGTTTTTTGAGGTTCTTTCGTATTTTCTTAGGCACTGAGAAAGTTAATTGAGGATTTAACCCTTTACTGCCCTGATCAGAATCATGAATATATTCCTGCTTAGCAGTTTTGGGGTTATCTCTAATAGATTGCAATTTATAACTAACCAAATTCCATTCCTTGAGGAGGTCGGTCAAAGAGTTTTCAAAAAGAACATTGTTATTTCTTTTGATACTAACTTTTTTTTCAGTAACCAGTTGTCCAATACAGTGAATATGTTTAGATAAACCGCTGGACCTTAAGAGTCTTAAAACCTCTTTTTTATCTTTTTTCTTTATTTGTATTACAACACCTAACTCTTCGTTGAAAAGTGTTCCCAACATCTTTTTGTCAGAATTACAAATATCACTTAAATCTATATCTATGCCAACTCTTCCTGCAAAAGCCATTTCTACTAGAGTAGTAAAAAGGCCTCCATCAGATTTGTCGTGATAAGCCAAAACTTTTTTTCTTAAGAGAAGTTTATTGAAACATTTTACAAATTCAGGCATCTCTTTCACGCATTCAACATCTGGTATCTTGCCGTAAAATTTTCCTTCAACCTGAGAAGCTATACTCCCCCCAGTACGTTCCTGTCCTTTAGCTAGATCTATAAAAAGTAATTCTGTACTACCTTCATCTCTTTTCAGTTGGGGAGTAATTGATAAGTCCACATCTCTTATTTTAGAAAAAGCTGAGATAACTAATGAGAGGGGGGAAATTACTGAATGACTTCCTCTTTCATCTTTCCAATCAGTTGCCATCGACAAAGAATCTTTACCAACAGGTATGGCAATCTTCCATTTAGGACAGAGATCCATTCCTATTGCTGAAACTGCTTCAAATAGATCTTGATTCCCATTTAAGCGATCAGGAGATCCCATCCAATTAGCTGATAATTTAATATCAGAAATGTTTTCTACTCCAGCAGATATAATATTAGTTATTGATTCAGCTACTGCCATTCTTGCAGCTGCAGACGAATTTAAAACAGCACATGGAGACTTTTCCCCCAAAGACATAGCTTCTCCTTGATTACCATAAAAACCTGATAAAGTTATAGCATTATCAGAAACAGGGACCTGCCAAGGACCTACAAGCTGATCTCTATGAATTAAACCTGTTATAGACCTATCAGCTATAGTAATAAGAAAATTCTTACTAGCAACAGAAGGGTGTCTCAGTACTTTACAAGCAAGTTTATTTAGATCTAAGTTCTCTAATTGGAGACTCTTACTCGGTTTACGTTTTGTATTAAAAGTCTTACTTTTTTCCAATATTTTTCCAAAAATAAGATCTAACGGTATATCAATTGGATAATTATCAAATTCGCTATCAAAAACCTTTAGTCTGAAATCTTTTGTTACTTCTCCTACAATTGAGTAAGGACACCTTTCTCTTCTGCAAAAACTTTCAAATTCATTAATTCTTTCATCTTTTATAGCCATTACATATCTTTCTTGAGATTCATTACACCAAATTTCTAAAGGTGACATCCCTGGCTCTGCATTAGGAATTTTTCGTAACTCTACTTTTGCACCAAATCCAATATCATTTAAAAGTTCAGGTATAGCATTTGAGAGTCCTCCCGCTCCAACATCATGAATGAATAAAATAGGATTTAGATTTCCTTTCTGCCAACATTTATCTAATACTTCTTGGCATCTTCTTTCCATTTCAGCGTTTTCACGTTGTACAGAGGCATAATCAAGATCTTTATCGGAAGAACCAGAAGATAATGAAGAAGCAGAACCACCCCCTAAGCCAATAAGCATAGATGGACCTCCTAAAACAATTATTTTAGATCCAACCGAAACCTTTGCTTTATTAATATGTGAATGTCTTATATTTCCTAAACCTCCAGCAAGCATGATTGGCTTGTGATATCCATAAACCTTTTTCTCACCCTCAAAATCAGCTTCCATTTCAAAAGAGCGAAAGTATCCTAAAATATTAGGTCTCCCAAATTCATTATTAAAAGCTGCTGCTCCAATAGGAGCCTCTAACATAATTTGCAGTGGTTTAGCGATTCTGTGAGGAGATCTTTCAGGGGACTCCCAACTTTCTATAAATCCAGGGATTCTTAAATTTGAAACACTGAAGCCACACAATCCTGCTTTTGGTTTAGCTCCCCTTCCAGTAGCACCTTCATCTCGTATTTCTCCACCTGAACCAGTAGAAGCACCCGAAAAAGGGGATATTGCGGTGGGGTGATTATGTGTTTCAACTTTTGTTACAAAATGGATACTTTCTTTGAACCCTTTATAAGTATTAGTCTTTGGGTCAGGAAAAAATCTCCTCCCTTCAGAGCCCTCTATTACAGCTGCATTATCTTTGTAAGCAGAAAGCACACCTCTTTTATTAATCTTATGCGTATTTTTAATCATCTCAAATAAACTTAAAGGTTGTTCCGATCCATCTACTTTCCAACGTGCGTTAAAAGTCTTATGTCTACAGTGTTCTGAATTTGCTTGAGCAAACATCATTAATTCTGTATCGGTGAGATTTAGATTCCTATCTAAGCAATTAGAATATAGGTATTGAATTTCATCATCATTAAGCGCTAAACCTAATATCTCGTTTGCTTCTTTTAACGCTTCTTTACCTTCTGTAAGAATAGGAATAGTTTTGAAAGAAAGCTTTTCTTGTTCAGAAAAAAAAGATGAAATCTTTTCAAGATCTACAATTACACTTTCAGTCATACGATCTGCTAAATCCTGACCTATTGATTCTAGAGCAGAGCCTGGTATAGGTTCTTTAGAGACTAATGTATAAAAAAGACCTCTCTCAATCCTCTCTATACAACTGATACCACAATTATTAAAAATATCTTGAGCTTTACTAGACCAAGGAGAAAATGTTCCTTTCCTAGGCGTTATTAAAAAAGAATTTTCTGTTGAGATGGATTGGTCATTAGCTGAATTAAGAACACTTTTAAGTCTCTGAATGTCTCTGGCATTAACATTTTTGAATTTATCTTTAAAAGAAATAATAAAGCATTCACGGCAATCTACTGAATTAGCATCAACTCCTAACCCATTAATTCTTTCTAATAAGGAGTTAAGTCTAAAATCAGAAAAATATCCCTGCCCTTTAATTAAAACAATATTTGACGAGATCTTTTTTGAAAAATTCATCTAAAAAAAGAGTTGCACATTATAAGTCAACTTAACTTAGACTAAAACACTTCATATTGTGTTCCTAATATAAATTAAACACTATATATAGTGATTTAACTAAATAAATTTATTATACTCCTATTAACGTAGAGAGGATTTTCTTGTTAAAAAAGAAAGAATTGCGATTAAGTTTCTTTAGCTTAGTCTTAGTCTTAGCTATAGTGGGTTTAGATAACTCAGTGGCCTCTTACTCTCATAAAGATCTTCAATTTATTTCTCAAGAGTTAGATGAACTGTGGAGGTCAGAAGAAAAAGCTGGTAAAAACCTTTTTCTTAAAAGGATACAAGAAAGACTTCCTTCGTACAAACCCCTGTTTATAGAAGCATCACATGAGATAGATATCCATTGGACTCTTCTAGCTGCAATAAGTTATCAAGAGTCTCACTGGGATCCAAAAGCTATTTCTAAGACTGGAGTAAGAGGTTTAATGATGCTTACTCAAGATACAGCTAAAGAAATGGGAGTTACTAAAAGAACAGACCCTCATCAAAGTGTAAAAGGAGGTTCTTTATACTTTCAAAAGATTCTAGATAGATTACCAGATTCTATTCCAATTACTGATAAAACCTGGATGTCTCTAGCTGCCTACAATATGGGCTTTAAACATGTTAAAGATAGTAGAGATTTGGCTAACAAAATGGGAAAGAATCCAAACAACTGGAATGACTTAAACCAAATTCTTGCTCTTCATTTAAAAGATAGCAACCAAAAGAATCAAACAGAAAAAAATCAAAGAGCTAAAGAAGCCATAGATTATGTAAGTAAAATAAAACTCTTCTACAAAACTTTAGTCCTGATAGAAGAGCAAAATACTTTATTACAAACTAAGACATAAAAAGCTTTTCTTTAAGTTCTGCGACCTTATCTCTAAGTCTAGCAGCTTCTTCAAACTCTAGTTCTTTAGCATGTTTGTACATTTTATCCTCTAAACTAATTATCTCTTTCTTTAAGATAATAGGATCATTTATTTTCTCAATAATTGAAAAATCAAGGTCATCTGTCCCTATCTTGGTTGCTCTTGAAGTTTTTTTCTGAGAACGTCTTGCTCCTTCCATAATATCAGCTACAGGTTTACTGATTCCTTTCGGTTTTATTTTATGTTTTTTATTAAATTTGGTTTGTATTTTTCTTCTTCTTTCAGTCTCCCGTATAGCCCTCTCCATTGATCCAGTTATTTTGTCGGCATATAAAATAGCTTTTCCATTTATGTTTCTTGCAGCCCTGCCAATTGTTTGTATTAAAGATCCTTCTGATCTTAGAAAACCTTCTTTGTCAGCATCTAATATAGCCACTAAAGATACTTCTGGGATATCTAAACCTTCTCTCAAGAGATTTATTCCAACAAGTGCATCAAATTTATGAAGCCTTAAATCTCTAATAATTTCTACCCTTTCAACAGTCTCAACATCTGAATGGAGATATCTCACTCTAATCCCATTTTCATCAAGATAATCAGTTAAATCCTCAGCCATTCTCTTTGTCAACACCGTAACTAATATCCTTTCTTTTCTTTTAGCTCGAATATTTATTTCTGACAGAAGATCGTCAACTTGATTAATTGCTGGTCTGACATCAATCTTAGGATCAACCAAACCAGTTGGTCTTGCAACTAATTCAACTAAGGAACCAGATTTTTCTACTTCATATTTTCCGGGAGTAGCTGATAAGAAGATTCTCTGACCTGATAACATTTCCCATTCATCAAATCTAAGAGGTCTGTTATCAAGCGCTACAGGTAATCTAAAACCATAATCGACCAAAGTTTGTTTTCTTGAACGATCTCCTCTGTACATACCTCCTAGTTGCGGTAGAGATGCATGTGATTCATCAACAAAAACAATGGTGTCTTGGGGAAGATAATCATATAAAGTTGGAGGTGGCTCTCCTGGTAGTCTTTCAGAAAGAAATCTTGAGTAGTTCTCTATGCCTGAACAGAACCCAAATTCTCTCATCATTTCTATATCATAAAGAGTTCTTTGCTCTAATCTCTGAGCCTCAACTAACTTATCTTCTTTTCTAAATTGCTCCAAAGTTTTTTTCATCTCTTCTTCCATAAAGTCAATGGCTTTTAATATTTTTTGTTTTGGTGTTACATAATGAGATTTTGGGTAAATTGTTACTCTAGGAACATTTCTTAAAATCTCTCCAGTTAAAGGATCGAAAATCTTTAATGATTCTATTTCATTGCCAAATAACTCTATTCTTAATGCCTCTTTTTCAGAGTCTGCAGGAAAAACATCAATTACATCCCCTCTAACTCTATAAACTGATCTTTTAAAATCTACATCGTTTCTTTCATATTGAAGTGTTGCAAGTCTTCTTAAAATTTGTCTTTGATCAATTTGATCCCCGCGGTCTAAATGCAATACCATCTTTAAATAAGTTTGTGGATCTCCCAAACCATAGATTGCTGAAACAGAAGCTACAATAATGACATCTCTTCTCTCCATTACAGCTTTGGTAGCTGAGAGTCTCATCTGCTCTATATGTTCATTAATTGAAGCATCTTTTTCTATATAAATATCTGTTGTAGGAACATAAGCTTCAGGCTGATAATAGTCGTAATAAGAAACAAAGTATTCGACAGCATTATTTGGAAAAAACTCTTTAAATTCTCCATACAACTGAGCAGCTAATGTCTTGTTGTGTGCCATAACTATAGCTGGTCTCTGAACCTTCTCTATAACATTTGCCATAGCAAAGGTTTTTCCTGATCCAGTAACACCTAATAAAGTCTGATTCAAAAGTCCGTTATTTATTCCATCTACTAATTCTGAAATAGCTCTGGGTTGATCTCCTGAAGGATCAAAATTAGCGACTACTTTAAATTCTTTAGACATATATATTATTAATTATAAAAAATATTATAAGCTTAGTGAGTAAACGTTATAATTAACTTATTCCCCGATAGCTCAGTTGGTAGAGCAAATGACTGTTAATCATTGGGTCGCTGGTTCGAGCCCAGCTCGGGGAGCCAAACTTTATAATAATGGCTGCAAGACTTTTTAACCCTGACTCCAAAGACCCATTTACTCTAAGTAGATCAAGAGTAGATAACTTTCTGGAATGCGCAAGATGCTTCTACTTAACTAATAAATTAGGTATTGCTAGACCTTCAACTTTTCCTTTTAATCTCAACAATGCTGTGGATGAGCTTTTAAAAAACGAATTTGATTTTTATAGAGAAAAACAGGAACCTCATCCTATACAAAAAGAAAATAATTTAAATGCTATTCCTTACCAACACCCAGAACTAGATAACTGGAGAGAGTCTCTAAGAAATGGAATAAAAAGAATCCATGAGCCAACAAACTTAATCTTGAGAGGCGGGATAGATGATGTTTGGATAGATTGTGAGACTGACCAATTATTAGTGGTGGATTACAAAGCAACGTCAAAAAAAGGTGAAGTCAACATTGATGCTGATTGGCAAATAAGTTATAAGAAACAAGTTGAATTCTATCAATGGCTTTTTAGAGGTAACTCTTTTGATGTTTCGGATACGGCTTACTTTGTTTATTGTAATGGTATTAAAGATAAACCTGAATTTAGAAATAGATTAGAATTTAAAGTCAAATTGATAGCTTATACAGGAAGCGATAAGTGGGTCGAACCTACCTTAAACGCAATTAAAGAATGCCTTTTAAGGAAAAATCCTCCCGAACCTTCAGAAAATTGTAGTTATTGCAATTATGTAAACAAAAGTCTGTCTATTTAAACTAACCTTTTCTCCAAAAAGTCCCTTCTTCAGAATCCTCTAAAACAATATTTTTCTCTAATAATTCTTCTCTAATATTATCTGCTGTTTGGAAGTCTCCCTCATCTCTTGCTTGTTCCCGTTTTTTTATTAGGGAATTTATTTCTGAATCATCTACTACCAATCCAGATCTAAGAAAATGTTTGGGGTTCTGTCTAAGTAGACCTAAAGGTGCACATAAAAATCTTAGCTCACTAGCTAAAAATTTCGCTTCTTCCTGTTTTCCTTGCTTCTTCTCTTTATTTATATCTTTCACTAATTCAAAGACAACTGCTAAAGCTTCTGGGACATTAAAATCATCATCCATAGCTTCTAGAAATGCTTTGGTATGTTTGCCTTGCAAAATTTCTTTTGAAGTTCCATCAACATCTAATAGAGAATGATACATCCTCTCTACTGCGGATTCTGCATCTTCTAAAGCATCTGTAGTGTAATTTATTGGGCTTCTGTAATGACTCGATAACAAGAAGTATCTAAGAACTTCTGGTGAATGATTCTTTAGAGCTTCTCTGATGGTCAGGAAGTTATCCAACGATTTTGACATCTTTTCCTTGTTAACTCTCAATGGACCTGTATGCATCCATAATTTTGCTAAATCTTTACCAGTAATGGCTTCTGATTGGGCTATTTCATTTTCGTGATGAGGAAACTTTAAATCAACTCCACCGGCATGAATATCAAAAGACTCTCCCAATTCATTCATGCTCATAGCAGAACATTCAACATGCCAACCTGGTCTACCTTTACCCCAAGGAGAATCCCAAGCCAAGCTTGAATATGTTCTTTTCCAAAGCGTAAAGTCAGCAGGATTAATCTTTTTTGTGTTTACATCAATCCTAGCTCCCGAAATGATATCACCGATTTTCTGATTGGATAACTTCCCATAATCTTTGAAGGAGTTTATTGAGAAATAGACATCTCCTTCTACTTCATATGCATAATTTAGCTCCAGAAGCCGACTAATTAGGTCAATAATGATTTTAATGTTCTCAGTAGCTCTCGGTTCCTGATCAGGTTGTAACATTCCCAGAGAATTAAAATCTAAATTCATTCTTTTTATAAAACGTTTAGTTAAAGAACCTGGATCTTCTCCATTTTCTTTTGCCCTATTTATTATTTTGTCATCTACGTCAGTTATATTTCTTACATAATCAACCTTAAAATTTCTTAAACGAAGATATCTCACAACCATATCGAAACAGACAAAAGTTCTCGCGTGTCCTATATGACAGTCATCGTATACAGTCATGCCGCAAACATAGATCTTTACTTTATCTTTCTCTAAAGGATTAAGATTTTCTTTTCTACCGGTTAAAGAATTGTAAATCTTCATAAGTTTACAACTTGGTTTAGGCGGTTTATAACTCTTTCTTTCCCTAAGAGATTAGCTATATGATCTAATTCGGGTCCGGCTTTATCTCCAGTTAAAACAACTCTGATTGGTAAAAAAAGATCCTTACCTTTCTTTCCAGAAAAACTAGATAGTTCTTTCATTGCTGATTGCCAGTCAGGCCAATTGTTTTCTATAACTTCTGCTGCCTTAATGAAGAAATCATTATCTAAAGACTTAATTAGATCTTTTGTGTCCTTGTTCAATAGCATCTCATCGTTTAAAAGACTTTGGGCTATTACAGCAGCCTGCCGAGGGAAAATTATATTGTCTCTTACTATAGAGAGAAATAGATCTTTGTTGATATCCTTAGGAATTAGACCCTCTAGAGAAGGATCTAACCATTCTTTAAGACCCTCAATGCTCAGACCATCAACAACTTGCTTTTGCCAAAAATTCAGTTGATTTAGATCAAATCTACTTGGTGAAGTTGATATCTTTTTTATATCAAACTCTTTTGATAGATTTTTAAGAGATTTAAGTTCATTGTCTGAAATAGTATGACCAGTCCGCGCTAAATAATTAGAAACTGCTAAAGGAAAATATCCTTTCTTTTTTAATTCTTGCACTGACAGACTTCCATTTCTTTTAGATAATGGGGCACCATCGTCTCCAGTAAAAAGAGCAATATGAATATACTCAGGAATGTCCAGTTCTAAAGCCTTGAGTAATGCTATCTGTCTGGGAGTATTACTAAGATGATCATCTCCTCGCATAACTAAATTAATACCCATTAAGGCATCATCTATGCTGTTTGCAAACATAAAAGTTGGACTTCCATCTTCCTTTCTTACAATGAAATCATCTAAATCATCTGAGTCAAATTTTTGTTCTCCTTTCAAAAGATCAATGAACTGTATAGTTTCATTTTTTGGCATTCGGAACCTGTAAACATATTTAGACCCTTTCCTTAGTTCTTTTTCTATATCTTCTTCTGAAGCATGAGTCCAAACCCCTGGATACCTAGGGGGCTTGCCAGCTGCAAGTTGGTTTCGTCTTATAACTTTTAATTCTTCTTCCGTAGCGAAACAAGGATAAATTAAATTTTTTTTAATTAACTTCTCATAAAAACTTTCATAAATTTGTTTTCTTTCAGATTGAAAATAAGATTCTTCAGGTCCTTCAATTCTAGGACCTTCATCCCAATTTAATTCCATCCATAACAAATCTTCACAAATAGACTCAGCAAATTTTATTTTAGACCTTTCCTTGTCCGTATCTTCGATTCTAAGAACAAAAGACCCTTTTGATTTATTTCCTAAAAGAAAATTTAAGAGAGCTGTCCGCAAGTTACCCAGGTGCATGAGACCAGTAGGACTCGGACAAAATCTTGTTTTCTTGGTAGACATTTATAATTAATTAAAATGGAAGCCAATCCCTAAAGTTCGTATTATATCCTTCAGGATTTATCAATATTGAAGAAAATGAAACAAATCTTATTAATTAGCTGTTCTATATTAATTGCTTTAGGGGTTTTTTTTACAGCCACACTATTAAGAGAACTTGATATTGTTTCTTCAAAACAAACTGAAAAGGAGGCTAAAGTGGTTACTTTTGAAACATCAATGGGTCCGATAGTGATTGAATTATTTAAAGATGATGCACCCATAACAACTAAAAACTTTATTGATTACGCTAATAGCGGTTTCTTCAATGGAACACTTTTTCATAGAGTGATTCCTGGTTTTGTGATCCAAGGAGGAGGCCTAGAAAGTGGGATGAAAGATAAGGATGGGAACCCTCCTATTCGAAATGAAGCGAATAACGGTCAAAAAAATTTAAAGTGGACTCTTTCAATGGCACGAACTAGTGATCCTAACTCCGCTAGCTCTCAATTTTTTATCAATTTAGAAAATAACCCTAACTTAGATCATACTTCAGAAACTCCACAAGGTTGGGGTTATGCTGTCTTTGGTACAGTTATTGATGGTTTCGATACAGTCACAACTATAGCTTCAGCAAATACGGGTAGTGTAGGTCATCATCAAGATGTACCTCTAGAAGAGATTTCAATACTAGACACAAAAGTAACTACGGAGTAGGAATGGCTTATTGTTTTATTTCTGATCTCCACTTACAGGAAGACAGACCAGACATTACTCAAGCCTTTATAGGTTTTCTTGATACAACAGCAAAAGAAGCTGAACGCCTTTATATTTTAGGTGATCTTTTTGAAGCTTGGATCGGAGATGACCTAAAAACTGAACTTTCTCTGATAATTAAAGAGAAGTTATCTTTACTTAATGATTCTTCTACTATTATTTTTGCTATGCATGGAAATAGAGATTTCTTGATCGGAGAAAAATTCTGTGAAGATACTGGGATTACTCTACTTGATGATCCCTGTAAGTTAGAGCTTTTTGGAAAAGCTACCCTCTTAATGCACGGAGACTTACTTTGTACTAAGGATGTTGATTATCAGGAGTTTAGAAATGCTAGTCGCGACCCTCAATGGAGAAAAGAATTTCTAAATAAACCTATTGAAGAGAGAGAGAAAATAGCAAAGGAGTTGAGATCGGCAAGTAAAAGAGCTACTAACCTAAAAAACGAAGAGATTATGGATGTTTCTCCAGAGGCTGTTGAGGAGATTATGGCTTCCTACAATACACAACTTCTAATTCATGGCCACACTCACCGCCCCAAAGTTCACTCCCTTAAAATAAACGGCACCTCTGCAAAAAGAATAGTTTTAGGGGATTGGGATCAATCAGCCTGGTATATTTGGATGGATGATGAGTCTTGTCAGCTCAAACAATTTTCTATTACTTAACTCTATTCTGTATGAACAGTCCTAAAATAATTAACATCAACGCTAATAAAAATCTTGGGTCACTAGGATAAAGAATCGTTTCAACAGGATAAGCAACAGTTTTCTCCAGTGCGGCTACTTTGAATTCATGCTTACTTAGCATATTAGGATGTGTTACAACTTCCATAAAAGCCCTTCTGCTCTTATACCTCATTAAGGCAGCTTGATCCCATATCTCTGCTCCCTCTATTCCCACTATATCCATTGACGGATGAATCGCGTAACCTGCAAAAATAGGGTGACAAGCTCTTTTAAGAAGTTGCGAATACATATGCTCCATATATCGATCAAGCAAACTTTCTGCTGACTCTCCTGGTTCTGCTCCCTCAACATCTTCTGGATCTTCATCCATATCAATATTATTAACCATAAGAAATTGTCTGCCTGTATCTTCTTCCATAAAGCGCTTAATGAAGCTGATCTGTATTAAATCAACAGAGTTAGCAGAAGCATTTTCTTCTATTTTTTCTAAGAAAAACTCAATTTCTTCTTCGTCTAACTTTCCTCCAATATCTGTGTACCAGAAAAAAAATCCTGCATAAATAACTACAATACCTATCCAAATCTTCATGTCCTTATCCATATTACTAGAATCATTTTAAGTTAAAAGCTTTACAAAATGTGTTGTTAATTATACTGTATATATATACAGTATAATTTTAATTAATCCTTATGGTTGTAAAGTATCTGGGTGACACTTCAGAGGGAGATTTTCCCCTTGCAGAAATCCCCTATTTTTTAAATAAAGTTCGTGTTGGGTGGCCAAGTCCAGCTGATGATTATATCGAACGTCCTATTGATTTAAATGAATACTTAATTAAAAACCCAGCAGCTACCTATTTCGTTCGCGTCAGTGGAGATTCCATGGTAGATGCATTTATCGGTGATGGTGCCATACTAATTGTTGATAGAAGTGTAGAGCCTAAACATAAAAGTATTGTGATTGCTGCTATCAATGGATCTTATACATGTAAAAGGCTCTTAACTAAGCCAAAAGTTTGTCTTGCCTCAGAGAACTCCAAGTATGCCCCTATATTCATAAAGGAAGACGAAGAACTAGAAATTGCTGGCGTCGTAATTGCTGCAATAAACACTTATTAAACCATGACCTACGCCCTAGTTGATTGCAATAGCTTTTATGCATCTTGTGAAAGGGTATTTAGACCTGATCTAAAAAATGTACCAGTCGTTGTTCTCTCAAATAATGATGGCTGCGTTGTTGCGCTTTCTAAAGAGGCAAAAAATATTGGTATAAAGATGTGTGAACCTTGGTTCAAAATAAAAGACTCTTTTAGTAAAAAAGGAGGGGTAGCTTTCTCTTCAAACTATGAATTGTATGCAGATATATCAACTAGAGTTATGCAGACACTTGAAGGCTTGACACCACGTATGGAAATTTACAGTATAGATGAAGCTTTCTTAGATCTCAGTGGTATAAACTTCTGTACTGATCTAAAAGAGTTTGGTTATGAATGTCAGGAAAGAGTCAGGTGCTGGACTGGCATGCCTGTTCGTGTTGGTATAGGACCAACAAAGACTCTCGCTAAAGCTGCTAGTTATGGTGCAAAAAAATATTCAGCTACACAGGGTGTTGTTGATTTATCTAAGCTAGAAAGACAGAGAAAACTTATGTCTATCATGCCAGTCGGAGAAGTCTGGGGCGTAGGTAGTAAATTAAGAAAACACCTTAATAAAATGGGCATTACAACAGCCCTTGAACTAGCAGATACCGATATAAAGTTAATTAGAAGAAGATTTAGTATTGTCTTAGAAAGAACTGTAATGGAATTAAGAGGATATCCTTGTATTGGTCTAGAAGAACATCCAACAACTAAAAAAGAAATAGTGGTTAGTAGAACATTTGGTAAGAAAGTGACAACTCTAGAATCAATTAATGAAGCTATAAGTGATTATGCAGCAAGAGCAGCAGAGAAGCTAAGACATGAGAAACAATACTGCAGGGTGGTCTCTGTATTTATGAGAACAAACCCTTTTAGACTGCAAGACCAACAATACAGTAATATTTTAAGCTACAGACTCAACACACCAACAAATGATACCCGCGATATTTTATATGCCACAAGAAAACTCTCAAAAAAAATTTACAAAAAAGGTTACAACTTCATAAAAGCGGGCGTGATGTTAAGTGATTTTTATGACAAAGGTATTTATCAATCTGATTTTTTCATACCAGAATGTAAGCGACCAAAAAGTGAAAAACTCATGGAGACCATAGACAAGATTAATGGCACTGGCGAGGTAAAAGTTACTTTTGCAGCGCAAGGCATAAAAAAGCCCTGGTCAATGCAAAGATATTTACAATCACCCAAGTACACAACAAATTGGAATGATTTATTGGTGGTAAGGTAGAGCTTAAAAGCCGCTGTGAAACCTGAAAAGAGGATCGGCCTTATTAATTAAGTTAGATTCTAGTCTAGAAAGTGGCTTAAGCCTCAAACTCCAGTCTTCCTTAAAAATCTTGGTATATAGATCTAAGTACAACTCACAATGTCTTGACTCTGATTCATAAAGTCTACTATAAAAAGATTGTAAAGATCCTTTTAAAAAAGGCACGAGACATTGAAAGCGCTCACAGGACCTTGCTTCTATCAAGGCACATATTAATAAAGAATCTTTAAGACGATATGGTTCTTCTGAAGATATTTTTTGATATAAGCTTCTTGCATAGGGTCCAGATTTAAGTTTTTTATAGGGTATGCCTCTCTTCTTTAATAATTCTGTGACTTGCTCAAAATGTAAAAGTTCTTCCCTGGCAACAGGCAGCAGATAA
>CEUZ01139592.1_pt1 | contig 24308 bp, 23 predicted proteins | sample 361511 | NCBI WGS metagenome assembly CEUZ01 (sample SAMEA2622822, study PRJEB7988) | marine metagenome | biome: marine biome (ENVO:00000447); feature: surface water layer (ENVO:00002042); material: "saline water (ENVO:00002010), including plankton (ENVO:xxxxxxxx)" | depth 5 m | reverse complement strand
TTACATCTTGAAATTCTTTATGTGCAAACATAACAGCATCTAACATTGTTTTTTCTGGTAATTCCTTTACTTCTGATTCAACCATTAAAACTCCTTCTTTAGTACCTGCAACCACAAGCTCTAAATCAGAATTTTCAAGTTGTGAATTAGATGGATTTAAAACAAATTTTTTATCAATATAACCAACTTTTGCTGCACCGACTGTTGCTTGCATTGGTGCGCCAGATATAGCCAAAGCTGCTGATGCTCCTATAAATGCAACGACATCTGGGCTAGTATCTTTATCTAAATTTAATAAAGTACATATAACTTGTGTTTCGTTGAAATAATTATCTGGAAATAATGGTCTTATTGGTCTATCTATTAATCTCGAAATTAGTGTTTCTTTATCTGAAGGCTTAGCCTCCCTTTTAAAAAAACCTCCTGGAATTTTACCAGCCGCAAAAGTTTTTTCTTGATAACTAACAGTTAAAGGTAAAAAATCTACACCTTCCTTCGCTTCATTTGAAGCAACAACTGTGCAAAGAACTGTTGTCTCTCCATATGTAGCTAAAACTGCACCGCTAGCCTGCCTGGCTATTCTACCAGTTTCTAGAGTTAATTTTTTTCCACCCCAATTAATTTCTTTTTTTATGATTTTAAACACTAATTTATTTTCGTAAGTTGAGTTTTTTTATTATTTCCTCGTACCTTTTTAAATCCCTTTTTTTTAAATATCCTAACAATCTTCTTCTTCTACTGATTAATTTAATCATTCCCTCTCTAGAATGATTATCTTTTTTATTATTCTTAAAGTGTTCAGTTAATGAGTTTATTCTTTTTGTCAACAAAGCAATTTGAACTTCAGAAGATCCTGTATCTTTAGCTTTTTTCTGAAACTCATTAATAATCTTATCTTTGGTTAAACTATTTTCCAACATATTTAATTTTATTTAAAACAGAATATATAGGTAAAAAAAAATTTTTCCAATCATTCTTTTTATATAATCTTACAAAATCTTTGACAGTAATTGAACTTTTTAAGTTGAATGGGGCAGATTCTATTCTTTTTAACTCGATTACATGACCATCTACATTTAGTTTTTTACATATGTCTCTAACTAAACTTCTTACATAAAACCCTTTGCCACACTCAATTTCGAATTTCGTACAAATAAGCTCTTTTTTTATATTATTATTAATTATTCTAATTTTTTTTAAAAAGACTTTTCTAGATTTTAAATTAAATTTTTCTCCACTTCTTGCTAATTTATATGCCCGTTTCCCGCCAACTTTTATTGCAGAAAACTTTGGTGGCACCTGATTTATTTCACCAGTTAATTTTTTTAAAAGAGAATTCAAGTTAGTTATATTAGGTTTTTTCTTTGAGAATGATATAATTTTACCTTCTGCATCTTGAGTATCTGTTGAAATTCCCCATTTAATTGTAAAACTATACTTTTTTAAACCATCCATTATATATTTTACAGATTTTGTAGCTTTGCCTACCGCAAGTGCCAACACGCCTGTTGCTAAAGGATCTAATGTTCCTGCATGTCCAACTTTTTTTACATTTAAAGTTTTTTTGACAATATTAACGACTTGTGAAGATGTCATACCCAATTCTTTATTAATAACTAGCCATCCATCCAAATTATTTTTTATGTTATTCATAATTACAAATCTTTTTGAACTTTTGGTTCTTTTAAAATTTTTTCAATTTTATTTGCATACTCGAAAGTGCTATCAAGTCTAAAATTTAATTGAGGAACGAATCTCAATTTAAGTTTTTCAGCAATTCTTTTTTTAAAAATAAAATTTTCATCGTTTAAATATTTAATAAAACTTTTATTGCTATTTCTTGAAATAACAAAAATATTAGCTTTTTTTAAATCAGGACTTATATTTACTTCTGTAACAGTAATTGAAACTCCCCTAATTTTTTCATTTTGAAAATCTCCTAATGTAATAACTTCAGAAATTATGTGTTTTAATTGTTGGCCAACTCTTAATTGTCTTTGTGATTTAATACTGTTTTTCATTAACTTAAGCTAATATGATTTATAAACTTCTTTTTTGTTCTTCAATTATATAGGACTCGAGAATATCATTTTGTTTAATATCTTGAAAATTCTCTAAAACCATTCCACAATCACTGCCCTCTTTAACTTCTGACGCTTCTTCTTTGAATTTTTTTAGACTATTTAATTTTCCATCATAAATTACTTTATTATCTCTAAGTAATCGGATTTTTGCACTTTTTTCAATTTTACCTTCAATAACTTCGCATCCAGCAATTTTTCCTATTTTAGACATTTTAAATATTTCTTTAATTTTTGCTTTTCCATTAAGAACTTCTTTTTTATCAGGAACTAAAAGACCGCTCATACTATCCTTTATATAATCAAGCAATTCATAAATAACCGTAAAAAATTGTATGTCAATTTTATCTCGTTTTGCTAAATCTCTGGCTAAATTATTTGGTTTTACATTAAAACCAACAGTTATAACAGAACTTTCCGAGGCTACAGCCAAAGCAACATCAGATTGATTTATTTCACCAACGCCTTTATGTATAATTTTTATTTTAATTTCATCATTTTTAAATTTTTCTAAACCGTTAATTATTGCTTCTAGAGAGCCTTGAACATCTGATTTTAGAATTAAGCCTAGTTCTTTTATTTTTATATTACTTTTATCACTTAATTGTTTTTCTAAACTTTCCTTAGTTAATGGTTCAGTTTCTCTAATTTTTGATCTATGTAATCTATAACTTGCAATTTCTTTAGCTTTGGCATCATTTTCTACTACATTAAACTCATCTCCTGCAATCGGTATTCCTGTTATTCCTATTATTTCTACAGGAACAGCTGGTTTTGCTTCAACTATTTTTTTTCCAAGATCATCTGACATTGCTCTGATTTTTCCATAGGATGGTCCTGCAACAAATATATCTCCGACTTTCAAAGATCCTTCTTGTATCAATACTGTTGCGGTAGAACCTTTGCCTTGTTGTACTTTAGATTCAACAATAATTCCAGCTGCTTTCTTTGCTGGGTTTGCTTGTAAATTTAAAATTTCAGCTTGTAATAAAATAGTTTCTTCAAGTTTTTCTAAATTTGTTTTCGATTTTGCTGATACTTCAACAAATAAATTTTTTCCTCCCATTTCTTCAGAAATTATTTCATGTTCCATTAATTGATTTTTTACATTTTGGGGATTCGCTTCATTCAAATCGATTTTATTTATGCAAACAATAATAGGAACTTTAGCGGCTTTTGCATGATTTATTGCTTCAATAGTTGTTTCTTTAACTCCATCATCAGCTGCAACTACTAAAACAACTATATCAGTAACTTTCGCTCCTCTTGCTCTCATAGCAGTAAACGCTTCGTGTCCTGGGGTATCAAAAAAAGTTATAAATTTTTTTGATTTGGTCATAATTCTATAGGCTCCTATGTGTTGTGTTATACCTCCATGTTCTTTAGAAACAATACTGCTTGAACGAAAAGCATCTAATAAAGTAGTTTTACCATGATCTACATGGCCCATAATTGTTACTATTGGAGCCCTTTCAACTAAATCTTCTTTTTTGTCGATATTTTTTTTTAAATTTACTTCTAAATCAAGATCATCAACTCTATTAACTTTGTGTCCAAATTCACCTGCTATAATTTCAGCAGTATCTGCATCTATGTTCTGATTAATTGTAACCATAACTCCGTTTTTCATTAAAGCTTTCATAACATCAGAAGATTTTTCAGCCATTCTTTTTGCTAGTTCTTGAACTGATATTATTTCAGGAATTTTAACTTCCTTAGTAATTTTTTTCTGATCTTGACTTTCATTTTTTATATCACTTCCTGCTTTTTGTACTTTATTTTCAAAAATTTTCTTTTTAAAAGACGGGTGAAATCTTTTATTAATAGTTAATTTTTTTCTTGGTTGAGCTGAAACTTTAGTCTTTTTTTTTTCTTGATTACTATGAATATTTTTTTCTTTGTTTTGTTCTTTTTTTTTTACCACTTCAACGGTAACAGTTTTAGATTTACCATAAGAAAATGTTTGCTTAATCGTACTAGTTTCTCTATTTTTATCATTCATAAAATTATCTCTTAATTATTTATTTTTTTTTTTCTTCTTTAAACCAACTTTCTCTTGCCAACATAATTATTTCATCGGCATCAATTTTTTTAAAATCCTTATTATCAAAAATTTCAATTAGCTCATCGCTTGATAAGTCCGCTAAATCATCTAATTTTTTAATATTATTTTCCCCAAGCTTTATTAAATCACTTAAAGTAAATTTTTTTATATTTTCTAAATCCTTAGAAATATTTAATTCTTCTTTTTTTTTCTCTAATTCAATATCTTGTTTTTCTATATTTTGTTTTGCTCTATCTTTAAGATCTTTTATCAAATTTTCATCAAAACCTTCTATAGCCTTAAAATCAGTATCCACAGATTCACTAATTTCTCTAATTGAAGAAAAACCTTCAGTTGCTAATAAGTGTGCTATTACTTCATCAACATCTAGATCTTTCATAAAAGTTTCGGAAATCTTTTTTATTTCTTCATTTCTTTTATTTTTTTCATCTTTTTCGTCAATTATATCTATCTCGCAATTTGTTAATATTGAAGCAAGTCTTACATTTTGTCCTTTTCTACCAATTGCTAAACTTAACTGATCCTCTGGAATAATTACTTTAATTTTATCAGATCCTTCTTCGAAAATAACTTTGCTAATTTGTGCAGGAGCTAGGGAGTTAACTATATAAGTAGCTTTATCTTCTGACCATGTGACAATATCTATTTTTTCACCTTGCAACTCTGTTACAACTGCTTGTACTCTCGAACCTCTCATACCTACACATGCTCCTACAGGATCAATTGTATTATCTGATGAATATACCGCTATTTTTGCTCTTGAACCTGGGTCTCTTGCAACAGACTTTACTTCGATGACACCATCACTTATTTCAGGGACTTCTTGTTTAAATAAATTTGCTAAAAACTGAGGATGGGTTCTAGATAAAAATATTTGTGGTCCTTTTGTATCTTGACTTACATTATATAAATAAGTTTTAACTCTATCGCCTCTTCTTAAATTTTCACGAGGTATCATCTCATCTTTTTTTATTACACCTTCAGCATTACCTAAATCAATAACTATGTTGCCAAACTCCATTCTTTTTACAATTCCGCTGATAGTATCGCCAACTTTATCTTTATATAATTCATAATTTTTAACTGATTCAGCTTCCTTTATATTCTGTACTAAAACTTGTTTAGCTATTTGTGCAGATATTCTACCAATATCTATATCAGGTAATTTTTCTATAATGAACTCTCCAAGCTTTATATCTTTTTGTTTTTTTTTCGCATCTTTTAAACTTATTTCTATTAGATTGTCTTCTACATCTTTTTTTACTTCTAAATATCTAGACAAACTTATTTTGCCGGTCTTCCTATCTATGTTTCCTCTAATATCATAATCATTTCCATATTTAACCTTACCTGCTTTTGATATAGCTTTTTCGATAGCATCAAAAACTAATTCTTTTTCTATGCCTTTTTCTTCAGCTATACTTTCAGCAGTTTGAACTAATTCCATATTTTCTAATAACATTTTTAAAACCAAAAAAAAATGGGCTCAAAGCCCATTTAAAATAATAATGAATATATAACCTATAATCTAATATGTTGAAACTTATTGTTCAACATATTTTTTTAAATTTTAAGTAATATTTTTTATTACCCTTTATGTCTGCTTTCTTTTCATATTTACTTTTGATTAACTCATTTGGACGTTTATTGCATTTTTCGATTTTTTTATCCATCCATAAAAATTTTTTCTTAGATAAAAACTCTGCTAAAATCTTTTTTAAATAATCTTCAGAATCTGTAAAAATATGAATAATTCCTTTTTTTTTCAAAATTTGAGAAATTTTATTAACAAAAACTTTTGTTATTAATCTTCTTTTGTAATGTTTTTTTTTTGGCCATGGATCGGGATAAAGTATAAATATTTTTTCAATAGAATTTTGTTCTAATTTATTTAGTAAAATAAAAATATTTTTTGGAAAAATTAAAATATTTTTTAAATTTTCTTTTTCAATATTTTTTAATAAGTTTGTTATTCCTGGTTCATAAACCTCACATCCAATTATTACTTTTTTAGGATTTTTTTTTGCTAGATTAATAATATTTTCTCCATAACCAAAACCAATCTCTAAAAATTTCTTTTTTTTTTTTATTTTTTTTTTATCAAACAAAAAATTTTTTAAATTAAACTTTAATAAATTTTTTTGTAGTAAACTTAAGGAGCGCCTAGGTTTCCTTCTATAAAATAAAGGTTTTAATATAGTTTTAGTTTTATTCAAAAATACTTTTTAGAGACTTTACTAAATCCAATTCTTCCCATGGAAATTCGCCATTGCTATTTGACTTTCTACCAAAATGTCCGTAAGCAGCTGTTTTACTATATATCGGTCTATTCAAAGATAATTTTTCTTTTATCCCATAAGGAGATAAATCCATAATTTTAGAAATCTTTTCTGATATTTCATTTCCCTGTATTTTAGTATCACCGTGCGTATTAATATAAATAGATATTGGTTTTGAAATCCCAATAGCATAAGAGAGTTGAATAGTGCATTTTTCAGCAAGATTTGCTGCAACGATATTCTTTGCTAGATATCTTGCTGCATAAGCTCCTGATCTGTCTACTTTACTAGGATCTTTTCCAGAAAATGCTCCTCCACCATGTGGTGCTGCTCCTCCATATGTATCTACTATAATTTTTCTTCCAGTTAGCCCACAATCTCCTACAGGTCCACCAATAACAAATCTTCCAGTTGGGTTTACAAAAAAATTTTCTTCTTCGCACATCCAGCCATCAGGAAGTGACTTAATTACATGAGGTCTAACAATTTCTTTAATTTCTTTTTGAGATACACTTGGATCGTGTTGTGTAGATACAACAATTGCGCTTGCTTTACACGGAACACCATTTTCATAATCTAAACTTACTTGGCTTTTTGAATCTGGTAATAAAAGTTTTTCACCATTATGTCTTGCTTCAGCAAGTGATTCCAATATTAAATGAGAATAATAAATTGGTGCAGGCATAAGTTGTTCTGTTTCTTTACAAGCAAAACCAAACATAATTCCTTGATCTCCTGCTCCTTGTTCTTTTTCATCTTTTTTATCTACTCCAATGGCAATATCTTTTGATTGCTCGTGAAGATTATTTTCAACAGATACATTTTTCCAATCAAATCCTTTTTGATCGTATCCAATTTTTTTTATTGTATTTCTAACTAAATCATCAATAGGTGTATCTTTGAATACATTTGGTCCCTTTACTTCTCCACTTATTACAACCTTATTAGTTGTTACCATTGTTTCAGCTGCAACCCTTGAATCTGGATCTTTTTCTAAAAAAAGATCAACAATATTATCTGAAATAATATCACAAACTTTATCGGGATGACCTTCTGATACCGACTCACTTGTAAATGTATATTTTGTCAATTTAGTTATTTTTCTCTTTGTTCATTTCTATATTTTAAGATACTAAACAAAAAAAATAAAATTGCTAATAAACTAATAATTAAATTATTTTCATACTTAGCAAATATTGTTTTATAAGTTTTATTATTATTTTTTTTAAAATAAATTTTAGTATCAAAATATCCTGAAGAATTTAACGATAATGATTCTAATATTTTTCCATATGGATCTATCGAAGCTGAAATTCCTGTATTAGCAACTCTTATCATATGTTTTCCTTCTTCAATAGCTCTAAACCTAGAATTAATAAAATGTTGATGTGGTCCTATAGTATCTCCAAACCATGCATCATTTGTAAAATTAATCAAAAAATTAGAATTATTTTTTATAAACTTTCCCGAAAATATAGACTCATAACAAATTAAAGGTGTAAATTTTGGTAAACTTTTATGTTGAACTATTTCTTGATTTTTTGAACCCTTTTTTAATCCAAAAAAATTCAAACCAACAATTTTAAGTAATTTAGAAAATGGTGTATATTCTCCGAAAGGAACTAAATGAATTTTATCATATACATAATTTAAAGATAAATCACTATTTATAATTGATAAACTGTTATAGAAATTATTTTTTTTTTCTTTTCTAAAAATTCCAGAAATAATATATTCATCATCTTTTAAATTATTTTTCAATTTATTAAAAATAGGGTAAGAATTTAAATGCTTCGAATCTAGTATAGCTGTTTCGGGCCATAGTATTACTAATTTCTCAGAGATATTTAAAGCTCCCATTTTATTAGTAAAACTTAAATCTATTAATTTTTTATAGTTTTCTTCTAATTTATCAAAATTTAATTTATTTTTTTGACTAATGTTAGGTTGAACAACTCTAAATATATGAGAATCATAATAATCTAAATCTGCGTCATTAAGTTTATTTTTTCCATACGTATAAACCAAAACAAAAATTAGAATTGAAATTGTAATCGAAGAATAGTTTTTTTCTTTAAAATTCATAAAAAATATGCTTATGGCTAAAACTACATAAATAATTATGAAAGTAAGTCCATATACTCCAATTAAAGAACATACTTGTATTAAAATATCAAAGTTCGAAAATGTATGAGCTATTAAGTTCCATGGAAATCCGGTAAATAAGTAACCTTTTAAAATTTCACTTAACGTCCAAAAAATTGAAAAAAAAATTATACTGATGTGTAACTTTGTTTTAAATTTTAAGTTTAAAAAAGTTATGAAACCAATAAAAATAGAAAGTAAACATGAAAAAATAAAAAGACAAAAAGGTAAAATATATGGAAAAATTCCCGATCTAACTAAAAAAGAATTAAAAATCCAATAAAGACTAAATAAAAAAAATCCAAGGCCAAAATAAAAACCAATCAAAAAAGCTTTTTTTGTTGAGTCTGCATAATAACTTTGCAAAAAAATATATGTTATGGATGGAAAAAGTAGAGGCCAAAAATTAAATGGGGGGAAACAAGTAACTAATAAAGTTCCAAAAAAAAAGGAGTACAAATAATTTAAATCATTTTTTTTATCTTTAACAAAAAAAAATTTTTTTATCATAATTGTCAGAGTTATATTACTTAAAAGTATGATTTCTAATTAATATTTTTCTAATTCTTCTAGAATCCACCTCTAAAATTTCAAACTCACACCCACTCGAATGTTTTATTACCTCGCCTTTTAGCGGAACTCTTCCAAAAATATGAAAGGCTAACCCTCCCATAGTATCAATATCACTTAAATCTTCTTTATCAGAAAAAATATTTCCATATTTTTCTTCAAATTCTTTTATAAGCATTCTCGAACTTATTATAATACTTCCATCATCTGATTTTAATTCTTCATTGAAATTTTTGCTTTCTTTTTGAACCTCGTGTTCATCTTTAATTTCTCCAACAATTTCTTCAACTAGATCTTCAATTGTAACAAGACCATCTACCCCTCCATGTTCATCAACAATAATTGCCATATGTACGTGAGAAGTACGCATTTTTAATAATAAATCTAATACATTCATTGTATGTGGGGCAAATAAAACTTTTCTAACTAATTTTTTAATATTACTTATTCTTTTATTTTCCCAGCAAGAAATAACATCTTTAATATGAATCATGCCTATAATATTATCTCTACTTTTTTCAAAAACTGGGTATCTTGAGTGACTAGTTCTATCAATTAATTTGATAAGTTTATTGATATTATAATTTGCGTCAACAGATATCATATCTGTTCTAGGTATCATTATATCTTCAACTAATTTTTCTGGTAGTTCAAAAACATTTGAAATAATTTTTTCTTCATTTATTTTTATTGGCCTTTCTTTTTTTAATCTTTCACTTAATAATGTTTCTAATTTATTTTGACTTTTTAGATTTCTTTTTTTACCTAAAAGAGATTTAAATTTATTAATTATTGTATTTTTCAATTAAATAAATTAAAAAAAAATTAATAATAATTAATTCCTTGCAGATTTAATATTTTTGATTCCATTCTAACCATTTTTTTTTCAGCAACTTTTGTTTTATGATCATATCCTAATAAATGTAAAATTCCGTGTACAACAAGATGACCAATTCTATCTTTAAAATTAATTTTAAATTTTTTTGCTTCCTTTTTACAAGTTTCATAAGATAAAAAAACTTCACCCAAGAAACCATCATGATTTTTTGAAAAATTTTCATTAGGAAATGATAAAACATTTGTAGGTTTTTTTTTATTTAAGAAAAATGTATTTAATTTTTCTAAAAATTTATCATCAGCAAGAATAAAATTGATCTTTATTTTCAATTTTTTTAACTTTTTAAATTTTGGTAATAAAAAACACTCATTTAATGTTATTTTTGAAGAATGAATAACAAAATTATTAATATTTTTTTGTGTATTAAAAGATTTCTTATCTAACCATTTCTTATTTTTAAGAAAAATATTTATCTTACTATTAGATCTCATTTTTCATATGCTTTAATAATTTTTTGAACTAGTGGATGTCTTACTACATCTTTATCTGTCAAATTTACAAAAGATATATCTTTTACTTTTTTTAAATTATTAACTGCATCTACTAAACCACTTTTGTTATTAAGAGGTAAATCAATTTGTGTTACATCTCCAGTTATTACCATTTTAGAATTTTCACCTAATCTAGTTAAAAACATTTTCATTTGTATGGGAGAAGTATTTTGAGCTTCATCTAGAATGATATAAGAATTATTTAATGTTCTACCTCTCAAATAAGCAATAGGGGCTATTTCGATTTTTTGGCTATCTATTAATTTTATAACTTTTTCTTTAGATAAATTTTCATCAAGGCAATCGTATATTGGTCTTAAATAAGGATCGATTTTTTCTTTTAAATCACCAGGTAAAAATCCAAGTTTTTCTCCTGCCTCCACAGCGGGCCTTGAAATAATTATTTTATCTACAAGTCCTGATGAAAGTAATGAAACCGCGTGACTTACAGCTATAAAAGTTTTGCCTGTCCCTGCCGGACCAATAACAAATAAAATTTCTTTTTTTAATATTTCTTTGAAAAGCTTTGCCTGTCCTTTTGTGCGGGCCCATATTTCTTTTTTTGGTGTTTTTATTGAGTTATTAAATAGACTATTTTTTTTTTTATTTTCTAACATATTCTGAATTATTGATTCTACATCACTTTTTTCAATTATTTCAGAAACTTTTGCTCTTTCATATAGTTTGTTGAGAGTATTTTTTGTAATTAAAATATTTTTTACATTACCGTTTATCGAAATGATATTACCTCTAGGTGATAAAGTAACATTTAATTTTTTTTCTATAATTTCTAGATTTTTATGGAAAACTCCAAGCATAATTCTTAAAATGTTGTTATCTTCAAACTCTATTATATTTTTTTCCAAAACTTTGCTCAAATATAAATAAAATTTTTAATTTATTGAGGTTGCTTCTAAACTTTTATAAAAACTTTTTTTAATTTTTATATTTTGAACTTTTCCATTTAAATTTGTTTTATTATTTATTCTTACCAACTGCATGTATTGTGAATATCCCAACGATTGCCTTTTTTCTTTATTTATAGAGTTACTAAATAATACATTTAGTGATTTTTTTATGAAATTTTTATTAAAACTTTCCTGATAAAATCTTAGTTTTTCTTGTAAAATTGATAATCTTTCTTTCTTTTCTTCATTGCTAGTATCATCCTTTAAATTATATGCTGTAGTTCCAGGTCGAGGACTATAAATAAAAGAAAAAGATTGTACGTACTTTACTTCATCTATAATGTCGAGAGTTTTTTGAAAATCTTTTTTTGTTTCCCCAGGATATCCAACAATAAAATCAGAAGAAAATACAATATCTTTTCTATATTTTTTTATTTTCTCTATTATTTTCAAATAATCTTTAATTGTATAATTTCTATTCATACTTTTTAAAATTTTATTTGATCCTGATTGAATGGGAAGATGAAGAAAAGGCATTAATTTTTTGACATCTCTATGTGCTTTAAATAAATCTTCATGCATATCTTTTGGATGTGCAGTCATATACCTTATTCTTTTTAAATCTCTTATCTTCTCCAACGAAAAAATTAGTTTTCCAAGATTATATTCTTTATTCTTATAATCTAATCCATGATATGCATTAACATTTTGTCCAAGTAGTATTATTTCTTTAGTACCGTTTTTTACTAATAACTCAGCCTCAGTGATAATTTCTTCTACAGTTCTTGAATATTCTGGCCCTCTGGTGTATGGAACAACGCAAAATTTACAAAATTTATTACATCCTTCTTGTATTGTTAAATAGCTTGAAATTTCATTTACATAATTTTTTTTTGGAATACCATCAAATTTAGATTTTGGTTCAAAATCAAGTTCTAGAAATTTATTTTTGTTTTGTAATTTTTTTATTAAGTAAGCTAATTTTTGATAAGACTGGCTTCCAACTACAATATCAACATAAGGAGCTCTTTTGAATATTTCTTCACCTTCAGCCTGTGCCACGCAACCTGCAACAATAATTATTGTATTTTTATGTGTATCAAATCTTTTTTTTTTTATTTTATATATTTTACCTAATTCAGAATAAAGTTTTTGCTTGGCCTTATTTCTTATATGACAAGTGTTAATTGCATAGATATCAGCATCTTTATCTACAGACGTTTTTTTAAAACCAAGTTCAAAAAAAATATCCCTGATTTTTTTACTATCGTAAACATTCATCTGGCATCCAAAAGTTTTTATTTTAAATTTCATAACTATAATTTTATTATTTATATAAACTTTTTTTTAAATTATAATTTATTTTTTCCCAACAATGTAAAGCTATTTTTTTTCGATCTCTCTTTTTTTGAGGTAAAAAGCTATCATTTATTATAACTTCTACTTCAATACTTTTTTTTTTTAAAACTTGCACCATATTTGGGATAAAATCCATATCTGAATGCCAAGTTAAATTTGATCTTTCTTTTTCATTAATTAAATTCTTGTTAGTTTTTTTATACACTATAGTAATTGTTTGAATCGGAATTTTAAAATTGTGTTCTTTTTCAAAAATATTAAATAATGAACTTTTAAAAGGTAAAACTTTATTTCCATCACTGCTTGTACCTTCCGGAAAAATTACTAAATTTTTTTTTTTATTTAGATGATTTATAATTTGATTTTCTTGTTCTTTTAATGAAAAAATTTTTCTATCGATAAAAACAGTATTTTGTAATTTAGCTAAAATTCCTAATAGTGGCCATCTGGAAACTTCTTTTTTTGCAACAAAAGATGTTTTAAAAAGACTTCCTAAAATAATTATATCTAAATAACTTGCATGGTTGGATACTATGAGAGTTGGGGTTTCAACTAAAACATTTCCAAAAGTTTTAACTTTTATTCCAAAAATTATTTTGCACATCTTATGATAAAAATAAGGAATTAAATAAACAGGCCTTCTTATTAGAAAAATAATAATTATTTGAAAGGGTAAAAGAGCCAATGTTAGCAAAAGAAAAGTTAATAATTTTAAAAAAATTAAAATCACTTAATAATTTACTCTTTTTTTTTTAAGAATTTTTTTAAAAAAATTATTTTTGATTTTTTTTTACTTTTATGAAGGTTTAAATATCTTTCTTTTAAAGATTCAATCTTTAAAACTATACAAATATCAATAGTATTAAATTGTTTATCTATAAATGCACCATTTCCAACACAAGCTCCTAATCTCAAATATCCTTTTAATAAAGGTGGTAAAGATTTAAATATTTTATATGTATCTAAATCTTTTTTTTTAGAATAATTTAATTTAATATTATTAGGTGGTATTGCTTCTGGTCTTATTGTTATAGGAGCTAAATGATAATGATAAATATATGATAATTGTTCTTTAAATTTTTTATAATTTGTTCCTGGAAAACTTGCGCAACCAAATAATATTTTGATTTTATAATGCTCCATATATGCTGAAATCGCTTTCCATAAAAGTTTGATTATTGGTTTATCTCTATAATCTTTATTAACGCAAGATCTACCTAACTCTAATATCTCTCCTTTTTTTTTTAAAATTTTTTTAACATTGAATTCACCTTCTGTATAAAATTTACCGTGAATTTGTGTCATTGGTCTTCTTATTAATCTATATGTCCCAACAATAGATTCTCTTTTTGACTTTTTATTATGATCAATTACTAAAAGATGGTCGCAAAAAGGATCTAGTTCATCAAAATCTTTTTCATATAAAATATTCTTAATTGTTGGCTTAGCTTTTAATTCTTCGTAAAAAACTCTATATCTTAAATTTTGTGCAGCATCAATATCATTAAAATTTTTTGCTAATCTAACTTCAAAATTTTTATATCTAACAGATTTTAATTTTTTTTTTATTCTTCGTCTGTCTAAAATATATGAATTAGATATCAAATTTTTTATTGAATTAACTGGTTTGGCAAACCAATTTTTTTTTTTTGTGATGCTTGTTTTAGGCGGAGTAAGACACATGCGACGTTTTTTTGCTTGGGTATATTTATATCTTAATATAATTCTATTTACCTTTGATAATTTAAAAATGTCACTTTATTTTTTTACAAGCTTCTTTTACAGCAAATAATTCTAATTTATATCCTATCACTTTATAACCCATTTTATCTGCAATCCTTTTTGAAAGTTTTTCAAATCCAGGATTTTGAAACTCGACAACTTCTCCTGACATTATATCTATTAAATGATTATGTTCCCATTTCGTTACAGCTTCATATCTTGCTTTTTCTTCACCAAATTTAAAATCATGTTTTATAATTGCCTTAGCATCTTCAAATAATTTTACTGTACGGTATACAGTAGCAAGGCTAATACTCCTGTTGCGTCTATGCGCTCTTTCATAAATTTTTTCAACGTCAGGATGATCTTTTGAAGTATTTATTACATCAGCAATAACGGTTCTTTGTGCTGTCATTTTAACACCGTTCTGTTTGCACAATTCGAAAATATCTAAATGTTTAATAGATTTTTCCATATCTATAATAATATAATATTAATTTTTTTTTGCATAGTGATTATAAACGTAAATTGGATTTAATACTTTAGTCATTTTAAGCATATTACTTTTTTCAAATAAATTACTTAAGATATATGCATTTGGTTTTTTTTTATAAAAAATAGTCTTTTTATTTTTTAATTTATTAATTAGTTTAATGTCTAAATCTCCAGAAAAAATTAAATTTTTATGAAAAAAAATTCTTGGCAAGCTATCTATTGAAAATGTAGAAATTTTATTTATTGCAGTTTTTTTGTGATTAAAAATTTGAAAATAATAATCTTTATTTTTACTTTTTATTACTGTTACTATTTTTTTTCCTTTTAAATCTATATTTATTGCATTAGCTAAAACGTCCATATTACTATAACCTAAAATTTTCGCTTTGCTTGTTATCCCTATACCTTTGGCAACAGCTATACCTATTCTTATTCCCGTAAAAGACCCAGGTCCTAAAGAAGTTAATATATAATTAATTTCTTTAATATCTAAATTACTTTTTTTTAAAGATAACTTTAAAATTGGTATTAAAAATTTAGAATATGTTTTATTTATATTTTTTGATAAATTTAAAACAATTTTTTTATCTTTTATTATTGATAAAGAAAAATTATTTGTACTTGTGTCAAAAACTAATACATTCATTTGTTATTACTCTAAATTTATAAAATATAGTTATGGATTTAATAAAAATAACCAAAAAAAAATACCCTATAGAAATTGATTTACTTTACGCTACAAAAAAAAATTTTACAGGTAAACAAATTTATAAAAAAAAAGATTGTTATTTACATAAGGAAGCTTTGCCTTTATTTAAAAAAAGTATAGCTATAGCTCAAAAGTTAGATTATAAAATAAAAATTTTTGATGCATTTAGACCTACTGAAGCCCAATGGAAATTATGGGAACATACACCAGACGACAATTTTATTGCTCATCCAAAAAAAGGTTCTCCTCACTCTAGAGGAGTTGCTATAGATTTAACTTTAGTAAATAAAAATAATAAAGAATTAGATATGGGAACTGGTTTTGATAGTTTTTCAAAAAAATCATTTCATGGTAATACTTCAATTAACAAAAAAGCACAAAAAAATAGGTTAATTTTATTAGGAATTATGTCAGCAGCAGGCTGGGATTTTTACAAAAAAGAATGGTGGCATTATCAATTATTTAATTCAAAAAAATATAAACTAATCAAGAATAATATGTTAAAAAAACCAATAATGTAAAATGTTTTTATTAAATAAATTTATATATTTTTTTATCATATTAATTTTATTATCTTTTAATAAAGTTAACGCAGATGAAGAAAATTCGGCATCTATTTTTGTTTACCATAGATTTGGAGAAAATAAATATCCTTCTACAAATGTTAAAATGTCCCAATTTAACAAACATATTGATGAATTAATAAGTAACAATTACAACGTTTTACCTCTTGAAGAAATAGTTAATTCCATAATTGAAAAAAGAAAACTACCAGAAAAAACTATTGGAATATCAATTGATGATGCTTTTATGAGTATTTATGAAAATGCATGGCCAATATTGAAAAATAAAGAAATACCATTTACTGTTTTTGTATCAACTGGCCCTGTAAATTCTAATTCTAAGAATTATATGAATTGGAGCCAAATAAAAGAATTGTCGGATTCGGGTGTTACAATTGGTCATCACACTGTAAATCATTTACATCTTGTAGATAAAGATAAAGAATTAATTATTGATGAAATTGAAAATGCAAGTAATGACTTTATGAAAAATCTTGGATATGTACCTAGTTTATTTGCTTATCCATATGGAGAATATAATCTTAAAATAAAAGAAATTACTAAGCAATATTTCAAGGCATCTTTTGGACAACAAAGTGGGAGCCTTTATAATGAAATAGATTTATATGAATTACCAAGATTCTCAATGAATGAAAGGTATGGAGATATAAAGAGATTTAAATTTGCAGCAAATTCTCATGGTTTAAGATTAAAGGATCTTTTACCTAACGATAAATCCATTAAAGATATAAACCCTCCTATGTTGGGTTTTACTTTAATAGATGATATTGAAAATACTATTAAATGTTATCCTTCTCATGGTATAAAATCCAATTTAACTAAAATTGGGAAAAGTAGAATAGAAGTTCGTTTTGATAAAGAATTTCCAAAGGGTAGAACTCGCGTAAATTGTACTGTAAATGATAAAGGAAAGTGGAGATGGTCAGGATTTCAATTTATAAGACCTTAACGTCTTGCACTTTGGTACTCAATAAAATCGTATTTGTTTAAATTATTTTTCTTTATGATTTTTTGCACATTATGAACATATTCATTACCAAGCTCAGAGTATCTATCTAATTGATTTGCTAAAACTTCACCTTGCAAAATTTTTCCAAAAGATCTTAATTCGTGTCTTGATTTTCTTAAACCCTTATAAGCAAAATGTGTATTTAAGTTGTTTAAATATGCAAGGACAGAATCATTAAGATTGGCAAATGATCTTACTTTAATTTTAGGATTTTTCGACTCATTTGGTTGAATTCCGTTAGCCTTTATACCAATAACTTTTTGACCAAAATACGCATTTCCCTGTTGAGCAAATCTTGAAGTGCCCCATCCGCTTTCAATTGCAGCTTGTGCAATTACTAACGAAACGGGAATAATATCTATTCTTTTTTTTAATTCAGTTAAATCTTGATTTTTAACTTTATATTCATTAAAAAATTTTTTTAAAATAGCTGAATCTAAAACATTTAAACTATTGCTGTGTATTTTTCTTTCAATATTAAATAATTGTTCTCTTTTTTTTATAATATTTTGATTAGCATTATGTACAATTGGTAGTAATTCAGCTATAAAATCTTTTTTTCTTGTTTCTATAGGCACATTATCTAATTTTTTTTGAACAATTGGCTTTGTTTCTTTAATTGTTAATTCTTTTGGTTTATAGCTCTGAACTTGATTAAGATTAATATCAACAACTTGGGGATTATTTTTTCCTTGATTTTTAACTGCAATTTTTTCTATAAAGAAGTTAAATGCAGCAAAAACTAAACAGAAAGAAGCTATATATTTATACGAATTGTGTATAGAATTTAATCCAAATTTTTTATTTAATTTCAACATTATACTATATATAGTAGTTGTAGAATATTATACCACAATTTATTGTTATTACAACTTTTTCAAATATTAAACAACTAATTTATTGCTCTTACTTCTTTAACTTCAGGAAAATAGTGCATTAATAAATTTTCTATTCCTTGTTTTAAGGTTGCTGTTGAACTAGGACAACCTGCACATGCGCCTTTAAGCTTAAGATAAACAACACCTTTTTCAAAATTTTCAAAAATTATATCACCTCCATCTTGTGCAACTGCAGGTCTAACTTTTTCGTCAATAATTTTTTCAATTTTAATAGAAACTTTATCTTTGCCTTTTTTTATTTTTCCTTTATCCAATGATTCTTCAACTAAAATTTTATTTGAAGTGATATAATCTAGTAAAAAAGTCAATATTTTTGTTTTAAGACTAACCCATGTAATATTTTTTTGTTTTGTAACTGCAACAAAATCATGCCCTATGAAAAAACTTTTTATACCTTTTATTTTATAAAAATCACTAGAAAATTTGAATTTTTTTGCTTCTTTTTCATTATTAACTTCAATACCTGATTGTTTAATAAAATCCTTAGAAACCATAAATTTTAAAGTTTCTGGATTTGGAGTTACAATTGTTTCAATATTCATATGAAGACATATAATACATTTAAATTAAATAATCAATAATCCAATAATCTTTTTTATTTCTAACAAATTTTCATTTGAAATTTTATTAGCTTTTTCTGAGCCTTCTTTTAAAATTTTTTTTAAATAATCCTTATTTTTTAAATAATCATTCATTTTTTTTGAAATTGGTTCAATCTTACTAATAACTAGATCTCCTAAAATTTTTTTAAAACTAGAAAAATCCTTTCCTGCCATTTCTGCTATCACATCTTCTAATTTTTTATTGTTTAAAGCTGAATAAATTCCTAATAAATTTGCAGCCTCTGGTCTATTAGTTAATTCATCTTTTTTAGATGGTAGTGGATGAGGGTCGGTCTTTGCCTTTTGTATTTTTAAATTAATCAAATCTTTTGTATCAGTTATATTTATTCGAGAATAATCTGATTCATCAGATTTGCTCATTTTATTTAGTCCATTTCGTAAACTCATAACTCTAGTTGCTTGGCCAAAAATTTGTGGCTCTGGAAGAGGAAAGAATTCAACGTTATATGCTTTATTAAAAGCCCCCGCAATATCCCTTGATAATTCCAAATGTTGCTTTTGATCTTCTCCTACTGGGACATGAGTTGCTTTATATGCTAGAATATCTGAAGCCATTAAAACAGGGTAACTATATAAACCTAAAACAGCGTTATCTTTTTTTTTTCCTGCCTTTTCTTTAAATTGTGTCATTCTATTTAACCATCCAAGCGGTGTAAAACAACTAAGCAGCCAAGTTAATTCAGAATGTGAAGAAACTGAACTTTGATTAAAAATAATAGTTTTTTTAGAATCAATACCAGAGGCTAAGTAAGCAGCTGTTACTTCTAAGGTATTGCTTTCTAATTCTTTAGGATCTTGTTTGATTGTAATAGCATGTAGATCAACAATGCAAAAAATACATTCAAAATCTTTTTGTAGAGAAACCCAATTTTTTATGGCTCCCAGATAATTCCCTAAATGTAAATTCCCTGTAGGTTGTACGCCTGAAAAAATTCTATTCATATATTTATCTTATCTTAAATAATTTAAAATTTGAAAAAATAAAAAGCTTAAAAAAACCTAATAATAAAATATAAAAACTAATGCTTAATAAAACAAAAATTGACAAATTTAAAAATTTTAAATTAGAAAATATATTTATATATTGATTAAAATAAAAAATAAAAAATGCAAAAAGTATATTTACTAATATAATTTTCTTAAAATTTTTCTTTAATATATTATCAAAAATTATTTCTTTAGATTTTAATAAAAAATAAAAAAGTAGCAGACAATTTACCCAAGATGCTATAGCAGTTGCCATTGCAATTCCTACATGTTGATAAAACTGCATTAAAATAATATTAAATATAAAATTTATAAATACACAGAAAATTGCAATTTTTACCGGAGTTACAGTATTTTGTCTCGCAAAATATATTGGTGTTAAAATTTTAACTAGAACATACGCAGGTACTCCTACTGCAAATGCTTGGAGTGCTTTTGCAGAAAGTATTTTAGCATTACTAGTAAACTCACCTCTTTCAAAAAAAGAACTAATTATTGGTTCAGCAATTATAAAAATTGCTAGTGAAGCTGGTATTGCTAATACAAGACAAAATTCAATGGCTCGATTTTGAGTATAAATTGCCTTACTTTTTTTATTTTGACTTATTTGTTTTGACAATGTTGGTAAAAGCGCTGTGCCAAGTGCAACTCCAATTAAAGCAATTGGAAGCTGATTTATTCTTTCTGCATAATATAAATAGGATATAGATCCTGTATTTAAAAATGATGCTAAAATTACATCAATTAATAAATTTATTTGAATAACCCCGGCGCCTATTGCTCCTGGTAAAATTAATTTAAATAATCGTTTTATATAATTAGAATATTTAGGTCTAACGAAAAAAATTTTTAAATTATTTTTATATATTGAAAACATTAAAAAAATAAGTTGGACTAAACCAGCAAAGAAAACTGCCCAGGAAAGCATGTGCCCTTTTGTCTTAAAAATTTCTTCGAATGAAAGTATGAATACTATAAATGTTAAATTTAAAAAAATTGGAGCTGCAGATCCTGCTGCAAATTTATTAAATGAATTTAAAATGCCTGTAAATAAAGAAACTAAAGAAATAAAGAAAAGATATGGAAAAGTAATACGAGATAATTCAATTAATAAATTTAATTTCATAGGATCTTCTGAATATCCAGGTGCTAAAAAATATACAACTAAAGGCATTAAAAATTCAAAAATTAAAACAACTATCAAAAGAATAAAAAGTAACAAAGAAAGAACTTCTGAACCAAAATGTAAAGCTTGGGGCTTGCCTTTATTTTTTAAAATTGATGAAAAAATTGGAATAAAAGCTGCAGAAAATGCTCCTTCAGCAAAGAGACGTCTAAAAAAATTAGGAAGTTTAAAAGCAACAAAAAAAACATCGGCAATTAAACCAGCGCCAACAAAAGCTGCTATTAATATGTCTCTTAAAAAACCTAATATTTTACTTATAAACGTAAATCCGCTAATAGTTATAAAGGGTTTTATTAATTTCATTAATTAAATTAAAAAAAATTTAATTCTTTAATAACGACATAATACTTGTTTTTAATTTATTAATTTTTTTATTCGATTGTAATTTTTTACCATTAAAATCTTGAATATAAAAAATCTCGTTGGCTCTCTCACCCATACTTAAAATTTTAGCACTACTTATCTCAAATCCTAGTTCATATAATTTTTTTGTTAGATCATAAATTAATCCTACTCTGTCGAAAGTATTTATTTCTAAAATTGTATGTTTATTGCTTGCGTCATTATCAATAAATATATTTGTCTTAATTTTGAATAAATTTTTTTTTATATTTTCCTTTTTTTCTTTTATTAAATTTTTTTGTAATAAATTAACATTAAATAATGAATCTCTAATATTTTTTTCTAATACAGGAAAATGGTATATAGGATCTAACATTTCTCCATTTAAATCTTTTATTAGCAAGATATCTAACGCCATACCATTTTTTAATGTTGATACTTTGGCTTCCGTAACATTAAAGCCTGAAACTGAAACACCTCCTGATAATTTATACAATAACCCAGGTGAATCTTTAGTATAAACTAATAATTCCGTTACAATTTTTTGTTTATTTTGATTTATTTTAATAAAAGTTTTTTTTCCAGATTTTTTAATTATTTTTAAATAATTAATTATTCTTTCTTTATCATTGTTTAGATATATTTCTTTAGGCAATATGTTCATAAAAAAATCTAAATTTTTTTTGTGAATAATTTTTTTTTTTGATAATTCAGCTTTAACATTATTTAACATTTTTTGATTTAAGTTAATTGGACTTCCTAAAAATAAACTTCTTGTTTTAAGAAAAAGTTGTTCTAGAGGATATTTATTCCAAGTATTCCATATAACCGGTCCAGTTGCTTTCATATCAGCTACTGTAAATATAAATAATAATTTTAATTGTTCTAATGATTCAATTTTTTTTGCAAATTGAAAAATTGTATTCTTATCATCTAAATCTCTTTTTTGAGAAATTTTGTTCATCAGCAAATGATTTCTTATTAACCACTTAATAGTATTTTTTTCTATCTGATCAATTTCTAAAAAACTGCAAAATTTTTCAGCTATTTGACTTGAAACAATTGAATGATCTCTTCCTGTTCCTTTACCCAAATCATGAAAAAACATTGCCACATATAGTATCCTTGGAGATATAATTTCAGAAAAAATTGTATTATATAAAATATTATCCTTGATTTTTTTTTTTGTATGAAATTCGTTGATATATCCAATAGCTTTTAAAGTATGTTCATCTACCGTATATCTATGAATCCCTCCAATTTGTATGTGACCGGTTATTCTTTTAAAATCCGGTATTATAATTCCTAATAACCCTAGATTATTCATAAGTTTTATAAATTTTTCTGGCTTATTTTTGGAAGTTAAAATTTTTAGAAAGGAAATTAAAAAAAATTTATCATCTTTAATTTTTTTTTCTATTTTCTCAGCATTATCAAGTATTAATCTTATTGCATTTGGGTTTAAATCTAAATTCTTTTCTTGTGCTATTTCTATAATTCTAAAAAAAGATTTGTTTTTTTTTATAAAATAATTTTTTAATTGAAATTCCTTAGAAAAATTAATCCTTTTATTTTTTATAACAAAATCTCCTAAATTAAATTCTTTAGAATTTTTTTTAGGTGTTAATAATCCTTCTTTTTCTTCAATCGCTGTACAATAAATTCTAATTAATTCACTTACTTTCTTTGTTTCAAAAAAATAATTTTTCATAAATTTTTCTACGCCTGATTGTTGTTTATTTTTTTTATATCCTAATTTCTTGGAAATTAAATTTTGAAATTCAAAATTAATTTGTTCATTTGGCCTATCTGAAATTATATGTAAATGAGTTCTTACATCCCAATAAAAACTTTTAGCCTTGATAAATGATTTTACTGAATTTCTATCTAATATTTTATATTGAATTAAATCACTTAATTTTTTTGTTTTATAATAAAATTTTCCTATCCATTCTAAAGTTTGTAAATCTCTTAAACCACCTTTCCCATTCTTTATATTAGGTTCAAGAAGATACCTGCTATCTCCCGATGCTAATAAACGTTTCTTTCTCTCGTTAAGAATTGCACGAATAAATCTTTTACCATCTGTTTTAATAATTTTATTTTTATATAAATTTATTAAATTTTCATAAATTTTTTTTTCTCCAATAATGAATCTGCTTTCAAGTATTGATGTGCAAACATCTAATTTTTTTTTGCTATATTTGATGCATTCGTTTGGTGATCTTGTGGCATATCCTACTTTAAAACCTAGATTCCACAATGTATGTAAAATTGGTTTTACAAAAAATTCTATATTATTTTTTTTTTTAAATGAATGAAGAAATAAAATATCTATATCGGAAAATGGAGCTAATTCTCCTCTTCCGTACCCACCTGTTGCAATAATACTAAAACTAAAATTTTTAATTATTTTTTTTTTTTCTAATAAAAAATTTTTATAACTTTTTGATATTACATCATCAATAAGATTTGATCGCCTATTTGCAAATTCTAAACCATTATTGTTTTTTTTAAATATTTCTAAAATTTTTTTATATTTATTTAAATAATATTTTTTTAAATTTACATAAAAATCTGATGAATTTTCTATGGCACTTTTTTTATAATCTTTTAAAAAAAAACTTTTGAAATTTAGATCTTTTATTGAATAAAACAAATTTTTACATTCCTAAATTATTCTTTTATACATAGTTTTTATCTGTTTTTCAGTACTAAAATACTGTAATAAACTTTTTTTCCTTATGTAATAAAATTGTAATGTAAACATGATGCAATCAACTTTATTATTAATAACTTTAAAGGCATTATATATGAATAAATTTGCAAAATATCTATTAACTGCCACAACTATACTTGTTACAGCTACTGTGGCACAAGCTCGTGAACAAATTAGAATTGTTGGTTCGAGTACTGTCTATCCTTTTGCAACAGTTGTTGCAGAAAAATTCGGTAT
>CEUZ01224256.1_pt1 | contig 24378 bp, 24 predicted proteins | sample 361511 | NCBI WGS metagenome assembly CEUZ01 (sample SAMEA2622822, study PRJEB7988) | marine metagenome | biome: marine biome (ENVO:00000447); feature: surface water layer (ENVO:00002042); material: "saline water (ENVO:00002010), including plankton (ENVO:xxxxxxxx)" | depth 5 m | reverse complement strand
GTGGATAAAGTTTGGGTAACAGAAGCCATTAAGCCCGGCGTGGTAGCTTGCTCGCATCATATTGGAAGATGGCGACGCCAGCAGGATGACGGCAATCGATTTATGACCAATACGGTTGAAATTAAAAATATGGGCGATGGGAAGTGGAAAATGGAAACATTATCTGGTATTGAACCTTGGAAAACCGAAGATCCTGATACGAATCGTGTTTGGTGGCGTGATGGTGGTGTACACCAAAATATCACTCATGCAGTTAATCCGGATCCCATATCCGGTGCCCATTGTTGGCTTCAGAAAGTGAGTATTTCTAGACCAAATTCTGATGAGAAATACGGTGATATTTTTGTGGATACGAATAAATCCTTTGAGCATTTTAAAAAATGGAATGAATGGGCCAAAGAACGTGAAAAACATCCCAATAGATTAAGACGACCACTATGGATGACTAGACCATTGACACCGAAAAAAGATCAATTCTATATCGATGATTAGCCATTATAATTTCCAATAAATGAAAAAAATATTTAACCGTTTATATATGAATCTAATCTCAATATTAATATTCTAAATTCTTTCTAACAATGGCGACTATTTCGCAACGTTCCTTAACTAATTTTCTCTTTTGGGTTACGCGGAAAAAGTGGCTCATAGTCTCTTTTGTATTAAGTATTCTGTTATTTTATTTACCTTCTCCTGAAGGATTGGGTTCTGAAGCCCATCGTACCTTAATCATTGTTCTGGTGGCCTTAACTTTGATTATTAGCGAATCCATTCCCTTACCAGCTGTTGCTATTTTGATTTTGATAATGGAAGTAATTCTTGGTGTTGATACTGCAGATGGTGTCGCATCATCTTTCATGAGCGATGCAGTATTTTTTATCATGGGATCTCTAATGCTTGCTGTGGCAATTGTCTACCAAGGCCTGGACAAGCGACTGGCACTAGGTGTAATTAACATTACCGGAAATAAAACCTGGCGTATTGTATTGGGGTTCTTGACAATTTCTGCACTTTTATCATCTTTTATAGGTGAGCATACTGTGGCAGCAATGATGCTACCTGTTGCGCTGGCGCTAATTCGTAATGCTGGTATGGATACCCGAAAGGCTACGAAACTATCTACCATCCTTCTTTTTTCGATTGCCTACGGGTGTGCGATAGGTTCGATTGGGACCCCATCCGGAGGAGGAAGAAACGTAATAATGATTGGATACTTGTCCGATTTTGGTATAGCTGAAATTTCATATTTGGATTGGATGAAATTCGCTTACCCTATGCTGGTATTACAAATTCCCATTGCGGCATTGATTTTATGGTATACCTTTACTCCCGAACAAAAAATAATGGATTCTTCGGTGAGAAAACTGAAAGTCCAAGTTGCAAAAACAGGAAAAATGACAGTGAATCAAATTATGGCAATTGTAATATTTTTTATTGTTTTTTTGGGATGGATTTTTTTGAGCCCTTTTATCGGACTAGGAATTGTTGCCTTGATTGGTGTTTTTCTATATTTGACATTCGGATTAATTGACTGGCAGGAGATTAGTAATAATACCAACTGGAGTGTTATTTTATTGTTTGGTTCTGCAATATCCTTGGGAATTCAAATGAGAGAAACGGGCGCAGCATTCTGGGTTGCAGAACGGACCCTGCAATATCTAGAAATTATTTTTCAGGATGAGAGTATTGTGCGTTGGTTCGTGTCAGTTGTTATGACTGGATTATTCACCAACCTTTTGAGTAATGCAGCAACTGTTGCCATTTTTGGTCCTATTGTTTTGGATATGGGTGGAAATCCGGTGATAACTGGGATTATGACATCTATTGCATCGGCATTTTCCTACTTAACAATTGTGGCTTCACCTACCTGTATGATTATACATTCCACAGGCCTTATTACTTCCGGTGATTATTTAAAAGCAGGATGGAAACTCTTTATTATGTCGATTGTATTACTTTTATTAATCTCAACTTTTTATTGGTCTATACTATTATGAAAATTTTAATTGCAATCAGCAGTAAAGAATATTCAGGCCCAACTCTTAGTGCAGGAATGAATATTTCTCAAGCTCTCAATGCTTCAACAACTATTGTAGATGTTGGAAAAAAAATCAGTGAATTCAGTGTAAAAGAAGTTGGAATGGTAAATGAAATGATTGAGTCCTGGGACTTTGACCGTCCAGGGGTGGATGTATTAGAATGGGCCTATTCTTATCTTGCAGAAAATAATTTTATTGATCCAAAATCTATCAAATCTGGATTCCATAAAAATACTTTAGTAGAAACAGTTTCTAAAAGGGCAGAACTATATATGAAAGGTGCATTAGTTGAAAATCTAAATCTGATTTTGAGGAATGGTGATATAATTACTGAATTACGTGATGAAGTTCAAACAGGTAAATATGATGTGACAATCATTGGTGGAAGTAAAAAACGAAACATGGCTCATGATTTAATTCAATATATCGATAGTTCAATTTTTGTAGCAAAAAAGTTTGATCCTAAAAAGGATTATCGTGTTCTATTGGCTGTAGATGATTCACCTGGTACAAAAAAGGCTGTGAAATTCGGTGTTCGTGTTGCCCAAGCATTTAACATTCCTATTAATTTACTAACAATAAGTAAAAAAGATAATTTTGGGGAAGGATATAAGCAAGCTGCGGCTCGTGCGGCAAAGTTAATGAGAAGAAGTGGGATTGAAGCAAAAAATGTTTTCAAAGTTGGAAATCCTGTAAAAACGATTGTGGAAGAAGCAGGAAATGATCATATTATTATTATGGGTGCATCCACTCGATCACCCATCACAAAATTTTTTAAGGGAAGTAAACCGTTAAATGTCATGGAAGCTTGTGACTGCCCAATTCTGATAGTGAAATAATTAAAATAGGAGTACCCTATGTTCCAAGATATTGGATTAACTGTTCTAACCAGTTTGGTACTGATCATGATATCAGTACCTCCCATTTTGTTCTTAATCTGGTATGTCCATGACAGGAGACAAAGTCAGCACTCTGTACTAAGGAATTTTCCTCTCTTGGGTCGAGTACGATATTTTCTGGAGATGATGGGACCTGAGTTAAGACAATATATGTTTGATGCTGATGACGAAGGGCGACCATTTAGTAGAGTTGATTTCTCTAATATTGTTATCAAAGGAAAATATTTAAAAACTGTTATTGGATTTGGTTCTAAGCGAGATTTTGAAAAACCAGGCTTTTACATTCGAAATTCAATGTTTCCAAAACAGAAGGAAGAAATGAGAGTGATGATTTCTCCAAAAATACGAACTAAACGATATGTGGGGACTGAAGGCCTTTTTTCAAGAAAAGAACACCTAGAGGAAGTGGAAGTTTCTCCTTGGACTGTTCCGGATAAGGATGCGATCATCATTGGCCCAGACTGCAAAAAACCCTGGAAAGTACGGGGACCTGTAGGTATGAGTGCTATGAGCTATGGAGCCCTGGGAGAGAATGCTATTAGTTCCATTAGTTATGGATTGGGAATGGCCACGGGGTCCTGGGTGCATACCGGGGAAGGTGGCTTAGCGCCATACCACACAGTTGGCGGTGGCGATGTGATTATGCAGATCGGATCTGGAATTTTTGGGGTACGCAATGAAGATGGATCCTTCAGCTGGGAAAAATTCAAAGAAAAAGCAGCAAATCCTCATTGACGTTGTTTTGAAATCAAGCTAGCCCAGGGAGCAAAGTTAATAAGGAGATCGCTGCCATTCGATGGGTAACACCCTGGAAAACAGTGGATTCCCCCAATCGACATCACCAGTTTCATGATATTCCCAGTCTTCTAGACTTTATAGATGAAATGCGAACCCAAGGTGGAAAGCCTGTAGGCATTAAAATTGTGATGGGTGGGCCTGATTCTGCAGATGAATTGGCAGAGGCCATGGCTAAAACTGGCCGAGGGCCTGATTTTATAACTGTGGATGGTGGCGAAGGCGGATCAGGTGCTACCTACCAGGAGATGGCAGACAGTATGGGTCTACCTATTAACTCTGGATTGATTTATTGCGACAATGCATTGAGAAAATTTGGAGTGAGAGACAAAGTAATAATATTTTCTAGTGGAAAGTTATTTAGTCCCGATAAAATTGCTATTTCACTGGCATTGGGATCGGACTTAGTTAATATTGCTCGGGGTATGATGATTTCGGTTGGCTGTATCGGAGCCCAAAAATGCCACACTAATAAATGCCCTGTAGGAGCTGCGACAACAGATAAAGATCACCAAAAAGCATTGGTTGTGGATGAAAAAAAATGGCGGGTGTTGAACTATGTGGTTACTCTTAGAAATGGGTTGCACACCCTTGCGGCAGCAGCAGGGATTGAGTCATATAATGCTTTTAACTGGAATCATGTGATGTATCGGGATCAATTTGGGAAGGTTACATCCTTGGAAGAAATATTTCCTTACCCAGATTCGTAGATTCTTTGACTGTTAATAAATAATGCATCTAAATTAGGTGCCGAGAGACTTAAATAATATTCTATTAAGGAGGGTCAATGGAACTAATTCATCCAGTTTTTAAGTGGCTACATATTATTGCAGGGATCACTTGGATTGGTTTACTGTATTTTTTTAATTGGATCAATGGACATGTTGCGGGAACAATGGATGCAGATTCAAAGCAGAAAGTAGTACCAGAATTAATGCCGCGAGCATTGTACTGGTTTCGTTGGGGAGCATTTTACACATTGATTACAGGAATTGTATTACTGTACGTAATTTTCTGGGATGGAGCGCTTTCAATGGGTGAATCCGCAGGTAATGTAATGTTCGAAACAGGAACGGATGTCACATCCTTTGCTCATGTTTTGATATTGTTTTCTTTATTTGCTTTTTTCATTTATGACTATCTTTATGGAAGTGGGCTAATTAAAGATGTTCGTATCATGACAGTAATCAGTTTTCTTCTCATAGCTGGGATTATTTATTTAATGAAATTTTATGGGGGGTTCAGTTATCGCGCTTTTAACATCCATTTGGGCACTCTATTTGGAATAAATATGGCTTTTAATGTCTGGTTTAGAATTTGGCCTGCCCAACAAAAAATTATTACGGCTATTAAAAATGGTGATGCACCAGATGGTGATTTAGTTGCGTTAGCGGGTTTGCGTTCAAAACATAATACCTATATGAGTGTCCCACTTATTTGGACAATGATAAATCAGCATACTACTCCTTTTGCTGGCGGTCAGTTTGGGATAACTGACTCTACAAACTGGCTGGTACTTGTGATTATGGTTGCATTAGGTTGGCATGTCGTTTGGCAGATATATAAAAAATCAGCTACCATCAAAGGTTTTTAATTTCCAAATACAAAATAAAAACTAAAAACCCCCAGTTTTGGGGGTTTTTAGTTTTTATTTTTTTCTATTTTTTTCGATATTAAAATGAGAATTGACCCAAAATATCTAAAATACCATAAACATTATGTATTACAGAGTATTTATGCGTCAATCTCTATTTTTATTCTTACTTTAATTTTAAATGATAACCCTGTTTTGATTGCTAGCATCGTATCGACGGCATTTGTTGTTTTCGCTATGTCGAAGAGTATCACATCTCAGCCAAAAAGAATTATTGGTGCACATTTGTCAGGATTTATTATAGGATCTTGTTTCTATGTATTTCCCCTTAGCGACTATATCTTTTTTGCAGCAATTTGGCATTCATTATCCGTTGGAATAACGGTATTTATCATGGTCGTATTTGATTTGGAACATCCACCTGCGGCGGGGACAGCACTTGGGATGACATTGATTGGATATAACAGTTATTCATTGTATAAAGTCTCTATTAGTGTTTTTCTTTTGGCGTTTATTAGTTACGTAGCAAAACCATTCCTTCGGGACCTCGTTTGAAACGCAGATCAGCTGTTGGATTGCTTGTGCTCACTGGAGTGATTTGGAGTACCGGTGGGTTCATGATAAAACTGATCCCTTGGCCACCGCTGGTGATTGCAGGACTTAGGAGCGGGGTTGCAGCATTTGTTATTTACCTTTATAATCGTCCGAAAAAACTCCCTGTTGGTAAGTATACCCTTGGAGGAGCAGTAGCTTATGCAGTGATGGTAATATTTTTTGTTCTGGCAAATAAACTAACTACAGCTGGGAATACAATCTTAATCCAGTATACTGCCCCGGTTTATGTTGCTCTTATCGGTTTCTCTTTTCTTCAGGAGAGAGTGGGCTTAATAGATTGGATCACTATTTTATTTATACTTTTTGGATTGCTTTTATTTTTTCTGGATGATTTAAGCGCAACCAGCTTGTGGGGAAATATAGCTGCCATCTTTTCTAGTTTTGGGTTTTCAGGACTAATTCTTTTCTTACGAAAACAAAAGCAAGGACGGCCCATTGATTCTGTATTAATGGGAAATCTACTTACATTTTGTATCTGTACCCCTTTTATATTTCAAGATGTAACATTCGAAGCTAGTATCTGGCTGAAAATAGTATTTTTGGGTATCATACAATTAGGACTTGCCTATATATTATTTACAATTGTAATTAAACATGTAACAGCGCTAGATGCTGTGATCTACCCAGTAATCGAGCCCATCTTCAACCCTATATTTGCCTATGTATTCCTAGGAGAAACATTACAGTTTTTTGCATATATAGGTGGCGCGCTAGTACTGATGGGAGTGATTGGTCGTGGTGTATTACAAATTAAAAAGCCCTGACATCCGTCAGGGCTTTTTAATTTGGCTAAGTATATTTCAGGAGTTATTTCCACTATCAATTTCACAACTCATGTCATGTCCACAGCACATAGGTGATTTAATTTTACCACAACCGTCAGGACATTTTGAAACTGCAACCTGAGTACCATCATCTTTTGTAATATGATCATGCACAAGGCCCTTACCGCATTTAGCACATTTCATATCTGTAACACCCATGCCACAATGCTCACATACATAATTTGACATTTATTTACCCTCTCTAATATTTAGTTAATAATTATGTCACTAAATTACTATAATTTATCAAAATAGAAAATATTTTAATAGTAATAGGAATTATTACTATTAATTATTATTATAAATAGTGAGATATAGTCAGCAAAAAGAAACAATACGTAGAATTATGAATAGTACAAATATTCATCCGACTGCTGATTGGGTTTTTAATAAGGCGAAAAAATATATACCCAATATTAGTTTAGGAACTGTATATCGGAACCTAAAACAGCTTTCAGATGAAGGAAGTATTCGTACCATCCATGATGGGGGCATTGCTAGATACGACTGTAATAAGGACAGACATGATCATCTTAGATGCAAGGTTTGTGGTGATCTTATTGATGTACAGCTATTTGATGATGAATTACGTAAAATAGTTAAGAAAAAATATAAGTTTGAAGCTGATGATGTAGAAATGACCATCATTGGCACATGTAAAAAACACGCTAAATAAAGGAGTTAATAATGTCCTTGGATGGAAGTAAAACCCATGAAAATCTGAAAGCCGCTTTTGCAGGAGAATCACAGGCGAACCGTCGCTACTTGTATTTTGCCCGCCAGGCAGACATAGAAGGCTATCCAGAAGCTGCCGGTGTATTTAAAAATACTGCTGATGGTGAAACTGGACATGCATTTGGACATATGGAATTCATGGAAAAAGGTGGTGCTGGAGATCCTGGTACTGGATTACCAATTGGTGAAACAGCCGAGAACTTAAAAGCTGCCGTTGCTGGAGAAACGTATGAATATACGGAAATGTATCCCGGTTTTGCTGCTACGGCACGTGATGAAGGGTTTGATGAAGTAGCTGAATGGTTTGAGACACTGGCGCGGGCTGAAAAATCCCATGCTGGAAAGTTTCAGGAGACCCTAGATTCGCTTTAAAATAACCAGTTGGATTCCAGTTTCCTGTCAGAGACTGGAATCCAATTATTTATAACTTTTATTTATTTTAATCTGTGATCAATCATTCCGATACCCGTCAAACGATATATAATATTGATAATCCATTATACTGGGATAGAGATTCATTTGATCGAGAATTAGACCGTGTTTATGATATTTGTGTAGGCTGCAGACTTTGTTTTAACCTTTGTTCTTCATTTCCAGCACTTTTTGATGCTATTGATCAAGCTGGCGATGAAAAACGAATTCGTGCAGTAGGGGAAGGTAGAATAGGTGAACAAATTTCTAAGAAAGACTATTTATCTCTCCCTGAAGGAGAACATGGAGTAGAAGCCAGTGTGGAGGTGGAATTTCGAGGTGAAATTTCAGATCTTACCGATCGGCAGCGATGGACAGTGGTAGATCTGTGTTACCAATGTAAACTCTGTGATCCGGTGTGCCCGTACACTCCAGGGAAAGAACACGAGTTTCAACTTGATTTTCCTAAACTCATGACCCGTGCTCAAGCCATACGCTCTAAAGAACAAGGCATTAAAGTAAATGATAAATTTCTTTCCAGTACAGATTTTATTGGTAAGCTGGGCTCGGTTTTTGGTCCAGTGATCAATTTATTAAATCAAATCAGATTATTACGAATTATTATGGAAAAGATTATTGGTATTCACAGGGAGCGAATATTACCGGAGTACCAGATAATTACACTAAGTAAATGGTTTGATAATCATCAATCCACTATAAAAGACCCTGTTGACAAAGTAGTGATATTTGGAACTTGCTTTACAAATGCTCATGATGTGGAACTGGGAAAAGCCTCTGTTAAGATATTAGAACATAGTGGAGTGGAATGTAAATATCCGTTCCAACAGTGTTGCGGAGCACCATACCTTAGTCCTGGTGATTTTGAGGGATTTAAAAATCAGGCAGAACCAAATATTAAAGAATTAAGCCGTTGGGTAGATAATGGATACAAAGTAATTGTGACCGGGCCTCCTACATGCAGCCTGACTTTGAAGAAAGAATATCCTGATTATCTTGGGTTGAAAGAGCAGATAAAAAAAATATCTGAGAACACGTATGATATTTCTGAATATCTGGTTTATTTAAATAAAAAGGGGAAACTTAAAACCGATTTTAAGAATCCCATCGGTACAGTTAATTACCATGTAAGCTGCCATCTGAAAGCTCAGCAGATGGGGTTTAAAGGACGTGATGTTTTGCGACTTGTACCTGAGACCCAAGTCAACTTAGTCAACCGCTGCAGCGGTATGGATGGTGGATGGGGTATGAAATCAGAATTTTTTGAAGAATCCATGGAATTAGCTGAACGTTGTGTTAAAGACCTTCAACAAAAAGAAGCGGACAAGGTATGTTCAGATTGTACTCTTGCTATTCATCAGCTAAAACAGGCTGGAGATGGCGAATTGGCACTAAGTCATCCCATATTGGAGCTATATAAAGCTTATGGATTCGATAACAATTAGAGGAAACGATGAAAATATTAGAAAAAAATGATTTATTAAATATTATTGAATATGAAAAAATCAGAGATGAATATCGAAAAAAATTAATTGAGTATAAAAAGCATCGTCGAATTGCACTTGGCCCAAATATTACTATTACCTTTGAGAATCGCAAAACCATTAAGTTCCATATTCAAGAAATGATGCGTACTGAGAGAATGGTTAAGAGTCAACAGATTCAGAGTGAACTAGATATCTATAACCCTTTACTGCCTCAAAAGAATAGTTTAAGTGCTACACTATTTATAGAGATTAGGGAGGCGAAAAATATCCGACCAATGTTGAATCAATTCATTGGTCTTACAACTGGAAAAAATATGTTAATAAAAAAAGGCGATCTAAAAATCTATGCACAGTTTGAAGATGGCCGCGAGGAAGAAGATAGAATAAGTGCAGTACACTATATTCAATTTCATTTTAATAAAAGTGATAAAAATTCTTTTTTTGATGAAGGGGCCCCGGTTGAATTAATCATAGATTATAACGAATACAATTATAATGTAAAACTACCTTCGAAAATGATTGCTTCCATTTGCGAAGATTTGACATCTTCTTGAACTAATTAACTGTCCTCAATGGATATACCTTCTTGGTAACACCAAAAGATTAAAATTTTAACTACAAATGGTTATCAAAAAACACTTTTTAAATATCCTGCGCTGGGTTTTGAGACTTCATGGTGCTGGACATCTGATTGAAGTAGTATCGGCAATAAGTGAAGATGCTTATGTTACGGCGATAATTGCCCTGTTATTTCTTATCCTTGAAATATTGGCAAGCTTCTTTATTCCAGATGAACACATACATTTTAAGCCATTGAAATCAGAAGTCCATAGTGATTGCAATGTGCATGAAACAGAAAACAATTAATTTCGGATAAACCTGTCAACTCTGATTTAGATAAGACATATATTTGATATTTTTCAGATCAATGTTTTATCTATTTAAAATCCAGATTAAATTAAAAGAGTGCTCCAACTACTAATATATGTATGACTATTGATGATATTGACCGACAGATTTTAATTAGTCTGCAGCAGGAAGGTCGGAAAACAGCCAGCCAAATCGCCAATGAATTAAATTTAACTGTTCCTACCATTACGGAAAGAATTCGCAAGCTACAGGATGGATCTGTTATTAAGGCCTTTCAGGCCATCATAGATCCTAGATCTGTTGGACTGGATGTAACAGCAATCATCACGGTGATTTCATCTTCATCTGATAAATACAAAAATGTGATTGAAAAAGTGAAAGAAACTCCGGAAGTGATCCAATGCTTCAGCACTACAGGAATGGGCTCGCTAATGCTTTGGGTTGCCACAGAAAATTCACAAACTCTGGAAGAATTATTACGTAAAATCCAAAGCTGGCCTAATGTAACTCGTACAGAGACTCAGGTAATTTTATCTGCCTATAAGACCAGACACCAATTACCTATAAAGTAAGCTTTCATTAGTTCCAAGGAATAATGTTTTGGTTAACCTGATTACAACAGCTACTATATAAAAATCATATATTCCCTAAATTAATAAATATAATTTTGAATAATATGAAAATAATAGTATATATTTATTAATAATAATAAAATATATTTAAATATATAATAAAATATTATTATTATTATTGTATTATAATTAATAATATGAAAGGTCCCATGTGGGATTTTTAATGAAAATTGATAATACAGATCGGAAAATTTTAGAATTATTGCAGGAAGATGGCCGTATTGCAGCTAGTCATATAGCAGATGAATTGGATATCTCTATCCCAACAGTGACTGAACGAATAAAGAAATTACAGGAATCAGGTATTATTCAGGGCATCCATGCTGTTTTAGATCCTAAGAAGTTGGATCTGGATGTTTCAGCGCTCATTACAGTTGTATCTGAATCATCGGTTAATTACCAGAAATTTACAGATGCGGCTGATCAAACTCCGGAAGTTGTGCAGTGTTTCAGCACAACCGGGAAAGGATCTCATACCTTGTTGGTGGTTACCCGTAATTCCCAAACGCTTGAGGAATTATTACGCGATATTCAAAGCTGGCCTGGTGTTGCACGTACAGAAACACAGATTATTCTGTCCTCGTATAAATTAATTCAGAACATTCCAGTCTTAACCTAAACCAAATTAAAGGAAATGGAGAGGAAAATAAAGTGAGCAAAATTAAAGTTGAATATATCTGGATGGATGGTCACCAACCAACACAGAAACTTAGGTCCAAAACTAAAATAATTGAAGGCCCGATAAGTTCCCTTTCTGATATTTCTGATTGGGGTTTTGATGGATCCAGCACAATGCAGGCCGCTGGAGAAAACAGTGACTGTATGTTGAAACCTGTTTCCTATATACAGGATCCAATCCGTGGAGGAGATAATCTGCTGGCAATGTGTGAAGTTATGAATCCTGATGGTTCAATTCACGAATCAAATACCCGTGCTCATCTGCGTGGTGTTGCAGAAAAATATGCAGATCAGGAATCTTGGTTTGGCATTGAACAAGAATATACTTTCTTTCAGGGGCGTGTCCCCCTAGGATGGCCTGAGGGTGGTTACCCTGCTCCACAGGGCCCTTTTTACTGTGGTGTAGGTGCAGATGAAGTATACGGCCGTGATATTGTCGAAGAACATTTAGAGCTTTGTATTGATGCGGGCTTAGAAATTTCAGGTATTAATGCAGAAGTGATGCCTGGACAGTGGGAATACCAAGTAGGCCCCTTAGGTCCGCTCGATGTTTCTGATCAATTATGGATAAGTCGCTGGCTTTTGTACCGTATTGCAGAAGACTATGGTGTAAGTGCGACACTACATCCTAAGCCCGTTAAGGGCGATTGGAATGGAGCTGGAGCACATACGAATTTCAGCACCAAAGCAATGCGTGAAGAGGGAGGAATAAAATTAATTGAAGCGGCTTGTGAAGCATTGGGTAAAAACCATGATGCCCATGTTGCTATTTACGGTGCACATAATGAAGAGCGTTTGACCGGACTTCATGAAACTTGTTCAATCCACGAGTTTCGATATGGTGTGAGTGATCGAGGAGCTTCCATTCGTATTCCTATGGGTACTGCCAATGATGGTTATGGATATTTGGAAGATCGCCGCCCTGCAGCAAATATGGATCCTTATCAAGTCTGTGCTGCATTGATTGAAACTACCTGCGATTAAATTAAAAAAGGAAATAGAAAAATAAAAAAGCGTCCAATAACGCCTTTTTTGTAATTGTATAAAGCTTATATTTGAAAAAAATCAAATAAAAAATATAACGATCCTTGGTGCAGATAAGATTGTACAGGCTATCACAAATCACAATCATAAGTAAAGATTCATCGATGCTAATTGACGTATGTGTGTGCAAAATTACGGCTTAGGTATCACTACGGAAAATTCTCAAACGATTAAAGCAACGTAATTAATTGTTAATCTTGTTACATTTATAGTATGGACAAAATTGCTATTACAATTATTTTATTAGTGGTTGCCCTTTTTTGCATGAATATGATAAGAGGTTTATCTAATACAAAACTAGAAACTCCTGAATATAAACTTTTAAAGAAATCTGGTTCTTTTGAGGTACGTGAATATGCACCGATGGTTATTGCTAGAACATTGGTTGATGCTGATTTTAAAGAAGCGACATCTACAGGATTTAGAAGAGTGGCAAACTATATATTTGGTGGGAATAGTAAGAGAATAGAGATTGCGATGACAGCACCTGTAATTTCAAATAGCCCGATTGATGTAAAAGATTCTTATGAGATAGCCTTTGTGATGCCAAAGTCTCACAAGATAGAAATCCTACCAGAGCCAGATAACTCAAATGTTCAGGTATTGGAGCGAAATTTGGGACAGGTCGCCGTTATATCATTTGGTGGCTGGGCAACTAAATCCAGAGTGGAACGATATCATAATAAATTAGAAGAGTGGGTAGTAAAAGAAAATTATAATTTGAAGGGAAATTTTATGGTCGCCCAATATAATTCTCCCTGGATACTTCCACCTTTTAGACATAATGAAATAATGGTCCAGATAGATTAATACTCACAACTATAATAATTTATTTTATAAGCATTATTTTTTTATATGAACTGTATACATCAGTTTGCATATGTATAAAATAAATTCCGCTAGATTGGTCTTTTGCATCCCAAGAAGCAGAATGAGTACCAATTGAGACCGCATCATTTAATATAATAGCTACCTCGACACCCATGATATTATAAATGGTTAATTTAACCTCTGATTGGGTTGCGACTGAAAAGTTGATTGTTGTCAAAGGATTAAAAGGATTTGGATAATTTTGATTTAGGTAAAATTCTTTTGGAATACTATGGAATGTATCTTGACCAAGCTCTGCATTATTAATATGGATATAATTTTGAAAATATTGGTTTTCAAGTTGATTTGGTCCAATATTGGTAACAGTACCAAGATCATTTCTTAATATTATTCTAATATTCCAATCACCTTCTGTTGATCCCATAGGAATTTCTATTGTACCAGATATAGATGAAGACATTAAACTATCAATAAAATCACCAGCACTTTCTATCATTTCTCCACCATTTACAATACCTCCATTGATAATTAAACGAAGGCTATAGTTCAATAAGTAGTTTTCATTATCTTCAGCTTCTAATATATATCCAACGCTAACTGAATCTTGGCTTGTATTTACAGTATCTGCATCAATAGAAAAATTTAGTAGGGATGGCCCTTCATTTAGTGTGGCACAATCCACCGGACAATTATTATCATTTTCGGGCCCTTCGCATATACCATCACCACAACAAGGTATGCCTGGCGGGACATCCCCGCAATCAACAATTCCACCGCCACCACCGCCACCACCGCCAGCACCAAATCCAGTACCAATAGATCCGGCAAATGCACCAACTATGTACGGAGAAATATAGTTGGTATGGTAATGATAAATACTATCTGGAAAATCGGGTGTGGGTCCAAATTCAGCATGATAATCATCTAGATTATCTACATTATATCCATCCATATTCTTTGGACCATAAACGGGAAAACCATCTGCCGCAAAACCAATAAAATTATCTTCAGTTTCTACAAAAAGCGACTCAGGTGGAAAATGATAGTGGTATACTCCTCCAGGAGCAGGATGACCTTGAGCAAGGTCAAAACTAAGAATAGTTTGTGGGTCAAGTTGATTTACAGGTCCTTCATATTCGTTGTATAAGGGTACACCATTCAGAGATACACCTATTGCGCCTAGAAATGTATCAGTTGGACCTTGAGGATTTATAACTGGATTGAGAGGGATACGAAATTCATAATTCTGAAGACCAATCTGGTTAGGGTTAACATTCATTCCGTTATGAGGGTCTATATACCAATCGTTGATACCATCATTATTTTGATCTTCAAAATAATATAACCCATTTTCACTATTATTATATGTTTCAGGAAAATAAGGGCTTAAATGAGATGGGACACCATCAGCGCTAATTACAATTTCATCTTCTTCTACATATATATCAACTGATTCATCAAAATATTGGAATAGAACTGTCATGTCGTTCTGCGCATTTAGGATTGTTATGATCAAGAGTAATATTTTAAATATTGCTTTCATTCTTTTTTCCTATTATAAATATATTTGGTTTAAAATGTTGCAGTCTCTTTTTTGAGAAGAAAAATATCCTCTATCATTCTATTTACCTCATGAGGATTGGTACCATTGTAAAAACCTCTGATCCTTGATTTCTTATCTACTAAGACAAAATTTTCGGTATGAATAAACGCATCTAAATCATCACTTGAATCACCTTTTAGCGCAAAATGTCCTTTTCTGGCCATATCATATATTTTTCTCTTATCACCGGTTAACAAATACCACTTCTCCGATCTAATATCATATAAATCAGCGTATGCATTTAAGACACTCGGAGAATCATGCTCAGGGTATACCGTATGAGATAAAATCATTATATCCATATCGTTTAAAAACTTTTCCTGAATTCGTTTCATATTTTCAGTTAATGTGGGGCAGATACTTGGACAAGTTGTAAAGAAATAATTAACTGCAATTATCTTCCCTTTAACTGCTTCTGAATCAATAATATTACCTAATTGATTTGTAAATGAAAATTCTGGAACAAAATGGGAAGATTTTGAACCATGTAATGAACTATCTATCCAATTGGGGTCTAGGTCATTAGGCGTATAGATCGGTAGATGAAATGTCTCTTTATTCTCATTGGAGCATGATAAAAAAATAACAACAATAACAATAAAATAATAATTCACTTACATCTCTACTGGAACACATGTTTTTGAACCCATGAATCCATATCTTTTATTATTGATAATTTGGTAATTATATCTTAAATCACCATTATTACGCCAACCTTTTTGTTGCCCTTGTTCTTTACCTTCCTTGTAACTTGATAGGCGTGCTAATATCCCATTTTTATGCCACTGTTTTTGTTCACCATTTAAAAGTCCTATCGTATAATTCTTTTTAAACCTTAGACTTCCATTTGGCCAGAACCCAAGATGTGTCCCAATCTTTTTACCTTTTTTATATGTGCCTTTTTCTTTGATCTGACCATTAGGATACCAAGAATAACTTTTCCCATGCTTTTTACCATTTTTATAAATAATCTGTATCTTTTTTTGATTATTATTATAACTATCAGTACCTATTCCAGTGAATGGGTATTTATCAAAGTAAGCAATTCCTTTATTGGTGATTATTAAAGATAAGGAAACAATATTTTTTTCAAAGCATCCTGGTATTAATATTATGAGGAATATTATATGAATTAGATTATAATTAATGTTCATTGGGATTTGACCCAAGCTATCAAGAAAAGTTAAAAGGTGAAATCTTAAATAGGTAATGTAATCTAATCTCCATTCACCGTAAAGATAATTTATGGTTGAAAAAAATAACTGAGTATCATAAAAGGATTGGAGTGCTATTGATCTTAATCAGTTTTTAATGATCTATTTAATTTTACACATTCAATAAAGATCAAATATCGAATTCTAATAATTTAAATGAAACTACTATCCCATTAATAGGGATCGCAACATTCCCTTATTGGGTGATTGGTAATGGTATCTACCAACCATATAGTTTAGAATTTTTTGGTAATTGCTGTATTTCATGCCATCGTGTACAATGTACTGAGTATCATAACATTGATTATATAGATTAAATAATAACTGCATCATTTCATGATATGACTTCAGTCAAGAACCAACCTGCTAAGTAATCTTACAACTATGATTTCTCCAGCGCTGTTTCAAGATCATAGATTATATCATCCATATTTTCGATTCCCACAGATATACGAACCAAACCATCAGTAAGGCCTCTTGCCAGGCGTTCATCTTTTGGTACTTCAGCATGGGTCATTGTTGCTGGATGGGTGATCATAGTTTCCACTGAACCCAGGCTTTCCGCCAACTGTGCCAACTGAACAGAATTCATTAATGTTCTCCCTGCTGGTATACCACCAGTCAATTCAAAAGAGATCATGCCACTGAAACCGCTCATTTGTTCTTTGGCAACATGATGCATCGAATGAGATGGGAGTCCTGGGTAGCTTACTTTAGATACTTTCGGATGGTTTTCTAAATATTCAGCAACGGCTTGAGCATTCTCCGCGTGCTTTTTCATACGTAAATCCAGGGTCTTAATACCCAATAAAGTGAGCCAGCAGTCAAAAGGGCTTGGTACAGCACCAATGGTTTTCTGGACGAATTTGAGCTGATCAGAAAGATCATCCCTATTGGTAATAACTATTCCACCAATTAATTGATTATGTCCACTCAGATATTTTGTGGTACTGTGCATTACCAAATCGGCACCATATTCTAGAGGACGGAGGAATACCGGTGTCGCAAAAGTAGAATCTATTCCAAAAATCAGATCATGATTTTTAGCAATCTTTGCCACTGCTTCCAGATCAGTGACTTTGAGCAGGGGATTGGTGGGCGTTTCCGCCCATATCATTTTTGTTTCTGGTTGGATTGCAGCTTCAATATTCTCAGGAAAAGATGTATCTACATAGGTGAAGTGTAAATCATAATTAACCAAAATTTGGTTGAAATGCCTCGATACACCGCCGTAGACATCATCAGAGCAGATCACATGGTCGCCAGCTTTTAATAACTTCAAACAACTATCTACAGCAGCCATGCCGCTGGAATATGCAACTCCATATCTTCCGCTATCAAGTGCAGCCAGATGTTCTTCCATCATTTGCCGTGTAGGATTGGCTGAACGTGTGTAATCGAAACCTTTATCTTTTCCAACTTCTTCGAGAACGTAAGTAGCAGTCTGGTGTAGTGGCGGTAGGATGGAACCAGTAATTGGATCTGGTTTAATTGCAGCATGAAGTACTTTTGTTTCAAATTTCATTTTTTTCCTAATTGTGAATTAAAAATTCTTTTAAGTAAGAATAATGAGCAGGGATAATAATGCTATTTTTTTCTTTTTCCATTGATTTTTGAAGTTGTTTAGGGATGACAATTTTTTCATTAATAACTGGTTCGACCACCTGGGGGAATTTACCAGGGTGTGCTGTGGCCAGGGCTATACCCGTGAGATTTTTATTTACTTCCTGTCTGTATTTTTCTATACCAGATAGTCCTACAGCTGTGTGCGGATCCGCAAGATAATTTAATTTATCCTTTGTGTATTTTATGGCATATTTCGTTTCATTATCTTGGAAACTCCAACTTGTAAGATCGCGTCGAAGTTTGTTCACATTTTCATTATAGATTTTCAGGATACGATCAAAATTACTGGGCATGCCAACATCCATGGCATTGGATATAGTCTGTTTGGATGGCATAGCATTAAATTCACCAGTTTCTAAATATTTAGGGAAAACATCATTCGCATTTGTCGCGGCGATAAATTTTTCTACAGGTAGTCCCATATGTTTAGCAATGATGCCTCCAGTAAGATTACCAAAATTTCCGCTGGGCACACTAAAGACAATTGATTGATCAGTTCCAATCTGTTTCCAGGCCCAGGCATAATAAACAGATTGGGGTAGAAGACGGGCAATATTGATAGAATTAGCAGAACTCAGTGAGCATTGTTGATTGAGGTTTTGGTCAAGGAATGCTTCTTTTACCATTTGCTGACAATCATCAAAAGTACCCTCTACTTCTAGGGCGGTTATATTGCCGCCATAGGTGGTTAATTGCTGTTCCTGAATTGCACTTACTCGACCTGAAGGATAAAGGATTACAACCTGAATTCCATCCAGGCCAAAAAATCCGTTTGCTACAGCACTACCAGTATCGCCAGATGTGGCAACCAGTATTGTGATTTCATCTGATAATAAATATTCCATGCAGCGGGCCATGAACCTGGCGGCGAAGTCTTTGAAAGCCATGGTTGGTCCATGAAATAACTCCAGCACAAAAATATTATCGATTAAGTAAACCAAAGGTATATCGAAGGTAAAAGCAGCCCTACAAATATCTAAGAGCTTCCCTGAAGAAATATTTTCAGATACAAAAGGCTGGATCATTTCAGAAGCCAGTTCAATATAGGTCATTTTTTTTTGGTAAAAAGTACGGTTAAACTCAGGGAATGATTCTGGAAGATATAACCCTCTATCAGGTGCTAAACCTTGGAATAGCGCTTCCCTAAAACCAACAGCAGTGCTTTGTCGGTTGGTACTAAAATACCGCATAGATTTAGTCTAGTATTTCCGGGTGCTTTTTATGGATAGGTGATGAATATGCGATACTGTTTAGACCATTTTTTTTAAAAGCGTCCACCATCGCAGTACCAACTTTCCTGGATGCATCTTCGGATTCAGATAAAGCGAATAATGCTGGCCCTGAACCAGATATTCCACAGCCGATAGCGCCATTATCCATAGCTGCCTTCTGGACAATATGGAAGGCAGGAATTAGTTCGGCACGTACTGGTTCAGCGAAAAGATCTACCATAGATCGGCCCAGCAAATCGAAATCAGCTTTTTGCAATCCCAGGGTAAAACCTGCCAGATTGCCAGCCTGTGCAACAGCAGATTTTAGAGGTACTCGTTTTGGCAGCATTCTCCGAGCATCTTTGGTATTAACTACAAAGTCTGGCAATACTGCAGTACTGAATAAATCTTCCGGTACAGGTAAATTCAGGATATCAAGAGGGTCATAGCTACGGATCAGGATCATTCCACCAAATAAAGCGGGTGCAATATTATCTGCATGAAAACCTCCTGATGCTACTGCTTCTCCAGCCATGCCATGGACCAGAAGGTCATCCAGCGTCAGAGGGTTACCCATCAGTTCATTAATTCCAACCACTGCAGCAGCAGCACTGGCGGCACTAGAGCCAATTCCACTACCAGGAGGTATTCCTTTTTCTATTTCTATTGCGCATCCCTGCTCCTGATTGATTGAGTTTAAGTACGATAAAACAGCTTTACCTGCGGTATTTTTTTCAGGTTTGGTTGGAATGGAATCTGTTTTAGGTCCAGATATGATTATTTCAATTCCAGGTTTATTCTTTGTTGTTATTGTTATAACATCTGATGGTTCGGCAATTGCATAACCAATGCAGTCAAAGCCGCAGGAAACATTTGCTACAGAAGCGGTTGCACGAACTCTAATTGATTTTTTAAGCATGGATATATCCTTTTTTTACCAGCAATTCTGCCATTAGAATAGCACCGCCGGCAGCACCTCTAACTGTATTATGAGAAAGAGCTACAAATCGAAAATCGAAAATTTTATCTTGGGTTAATCGGCCAATTGTAACAGCCATACCATTTTCCAAATCTCGGTCCAATTTAGGCTGGGGACGATTTTCCTCTTCGATATAAATGATTGGTTTCTCTGGACCTGTAGGGAGGTTCTCAATCTGTGGTATTCCCTTGTATTTTCTCCAGATGGATTTGATTCTATCAATAGATGTTTTTTTATCCTTGAATCGAATATAAACTACAGCCATATGTCCATCAATGACAGGAACTCTAGTACAGGTAGCTGATATATTTATCCTGCCCGTATTTTTAATGCCTTCATTTGTTATGTGGCCTAGTATTTTTAGCGGCTCATTTTCAGTTTTTTTTTCTTCTCCTTTAATGTAGGGAATAACATTCTTTACCATTTCAGGGCTAGAAATTGTGGCATGTCCGCCGCCAGAAAGAGCTTGCAATGTAGTAACTTGCACTTGGTCCACAGGAAAACCCGCTTCTTCCAAAGCATGCAGTCCAACCAGATAGGATTGAATGGAACAGTTAGGCTTGACTGCTACAAATCCATTAGGTGGCAACCCGCGTCCGGATTGTTGAATTGGGATAACATCTATATGATCAGGGTTGATTTCCGGGATAATCATGGGCACATCATTAGTCCACCGGTTAGCCGAACTATTGCTGATTAGGGGAAATCCGGCTTTCGCATAATCAAATTCCAAATTTCTAGTTTTTTCCTTCTCTAGCAGATCCATGGCAGAAAAAACACAATTTAAATTTTTTGGAATAGAATCAAAATCTCGCACATCCCGAATAACCAAATTAGAAACAGATACAGGTATTGGATCTGGCATGAGCCAGTTTTGGCCGACTGCGACAGAATATGTTTTTCCAGCTGAACGAGGAGAAGCAGCCACGTCAACTATCTGGAACCAGGGATGATTCTCCAGTAAGCGTATATAATTCTGTCCAACCATCCCAGTAGCTCCCAAGATGCTTACTTGAATTTTTCGATTCATGTTAATTCTTGATACATGCTTGAATATCTTGAAGTACTCCTGTGGCGGTAACGCCGGCACCGGCACCGTATCCTTTGATAACCAGGGGTACATCATGGTATCTTCTAGTTTTAAACATGATAAGATTCTCACTACCGTACTGATGATAAAACGGGCTTTTTTGATCCACGGCTTCTAGTCCAGCTCTAATCTTGCTTCCATCCCAAGTTCCTAAGTAACGCAGTACTTTCTGTTCAGTTTTTGCTTTATTAAGACGATCAAGGAAAAATGAATCAAAATTGGAAAATTGATTTAAAAATTCCGCCACAGGTAAGTCTGGACCCAATGCTTCCGGTATCAAACTTTCCACAGAAACATCATCCAGGTCCAACTTAGCGCCTGTTTCTCGAACTAATATTAGCATTTTTCTGGCCACGTCCATGCCATTTAAATCTTCCCTAGGGTCCGGCTCAGTAAACCCTTTATCCCTAGCAGAACTGACTAATGAACTGAAAAGAGTTTGACCATCAAAACTATTAAATAAATAACTTAATGTGCCAGACAATATACCCTGGATCTCGAGTATTTCATCCCCTGCTACCAGCAACCCTTTTAGCGTATTAATAATAGGCAAACCTGCACCTACATTGGTTTCATACCGAAAATGAACGTTTCTTTCTTTGGCAGATTTTCGCATAGCACGGTAGTAATCATAACCCAAAGTATTTGCGATTTTATTTGCTGCAACCACTGAGAAACCATTGTTTAGTATATCCGCATATTGTTTCGCGATGGTTTCACTGGCAGTACAATCAACAAAAACTTTACTGTTTAATCCAAAATTTTTATGTTTTAGGAACTTATCTAAAACAAATTGATCAGAAGCTTTTTTTAAATTATCTATTGCAGTGACAGGATTAATTGCAGCATTACCAAGGAGCATTTTTTTGCTATTACCAAGAGCACAAATTCGTATGTTATTCATATTATGCTGACTGATGATATTTAATAATTCACTACCAATGGTGCCCGTACCCACTAGGTAGATATCCAGAAAATCTTCTTTTTTTTCAAAAAATTCATTATGCAAAATCCTTAAGGTATTAGATACGTCAGCATCATCTACAATGAAAGATATATTTCGCTCTGATGATCCTTGAGCTATAGCGATGATACTGATATCATGGCTGCCAAGAGTTGAGAAGACCCGACCAGAAACTCCCGGATTTTGGCGCATGCCTTCGCCTACGACAGCAACAAGTGATAAACTTTTTTCTAATTTGATTCTATCAATTTTTTTCTGTTTAATCTCAGTTTCGAACTCAGTTTTTAAAGCTCTCAATGCAACAGTATTATACTTTGGTTTTATGGCGAAGCAGACAGAATGTTCACTGAATGCCATTGAGATCAGAATTATATTAATGTTTTCTTTTGCTAAAGTTGAGAATATACGTCCTATAGTACCTTTTAGACTTACCAAACCCGCTCCTTGAAGCAGTACTAGCGAGATATTGGATAAGGATGATATTCCCACAACAATCTCATCTAAAACTGCACGGTCTTTTCCTATTCTTGTACCTGATTGTTCTGGGTCAAATGTATTTTTGATAAAAATGGGTATATTTTTATAAAGGGCTGGTATCATGGAAGGGGGAAAAATGACTTTTGCTCCAGCATGCGCCAATTCCATTGCTTCCTCATAAGTCATGCTGGGAATAGCTTTTGCTTTTTTTATAATATTAGGATCCGCGGAAAGAATTCCGTCAACATCGGTCCAGATTTCAATCACTTTTGCATTCAATGCTGCACCAAAGATAGAAGCAGTATAATCTGAACCATTTCTTCCTAGTGTAGTTGTTATTTCATTTTCAGTGGCTCCTAAGAAACCGGTGACTATCTGGACTTTGGTACACTCTTTGTAATAAGTCTTTATTCGGTCGTATGATTTTTGGTAATGCACGTATGCATGCCCAAAATTGTTATCGGTTAATATGACTTTTCTTGCATCTAATTGTTCAGCAGGGATTCCTATTTGATATAAATACTGCGCTAAAATTGTTGTAGATAACAATTCTCCATAGGATAGGATTTTGTCCTGCGATTGGGATGAGATTTGTTTTGCTTTTGCGATCGATGAAAGATCTGATTCCAATTGTATAAAATATTCATCAAGATGATATTGGTAATCATTATTGATTTGTGAATTCAAATCATGTATGCATTCCCTATGTCTTTTGATCAGTAAATCATACATTTGATCTCTGGGTTTGCCGGAAGCAGCTTTATCGGCTAGATCTTTCAATGTATCTGTGACACCACCAAAAGCAGATATCACAATGACTATCTCGCCCCTACTTTTCTTATCCCGGATAATATTGGCCACTTGGCGAATTTTTTCTGCATCTGCGATAGATGATCCACCGAATTTTAATATTTCTAATGCCAACTGTAACCTCTCTAAATATTCGAATATATATATTATATCTTAAAATTAAGTATTCTATATATTGTAAATCAGTTCAGAATTAAGGTAAGAAAGATACTTTTTCCTAAAGCAAATTCGATACAGACTTCTATTATGCTTTTTTTGAATTTGAATAAATATACATATTCTGTAACCAATTATTAAAAAATAGGGTTCCATGGATTCCCCAGCATTTAACGGGTTCATTTTGAGGATTATTATTTGGAAAATAATTTACAGGCATATCTATTTCCATTCCATTTTTTATATCACGATGATATTCTTTAGACAAGGTATCTGCATCATATTCAAAATGATTAAAATTGTAATATTCATTATGTGCTTTACTGGAAATAAGGCATGGACCCGATTCCTCCGAATACAATAGTAATTCTAAATCCGGTTCTGCATCAATATCAGCCCTTCTTACTCCTGCAAATCTAGAGACTGGTATTTTGATTATACCATTTAAACCATTCATTAGATTTGCACCAGGAGCAATAATATCATGGTCATAAATCCCTGAAAATTTCTTTTCGTGCAGAATTTTTTCAATTCCGTAGAAATGATATAGTGCCACGTTCGCACCCCAGCATATGTAGTAGGATGAGTATGTTTTATTTCGAGCCCATTGTATAATTTGAGTTAACTCATCAATATATATCACTGATTCAAAAGGAAGGGTTTCTACGGGAGCACCTGTACAGATAAATCCATGATATTTTTCTGAGATGATATCATCAATAATCTTATAATTAGCTTCTAGGTATGCAGGGTCAGAGTTTTTGGATTGATAGGTA
>CEUZ01005840.1_pt1 | contig 24431 bp, 25 predicted proteins | sample 361511 | NCBI WGS metagenome assembly CEUZ01 (sample SAMEA2622822, study PRJEB7988) | marine metagenome | biome: marine biome (ENVO:00000447); feature: surface water layer (ENVO:00002042); material: "saline water (ENVO:00002010), including plankton (ENVO:xxxxxxxx)" | depth 5 m | reverse complement strand
AGAAAGAATTTCAGCTCTTCTTCAAGGAACTCATGATAATTATGAAATTGATCACTTTAAAACTTTAATTGAAGCTTCCTCAAATTTGACCAAAACTAAAGTTACCAAGGAGAATATAGCAAGTCATAGAGTTATATCTGATCATCTAAGAGCTAGTTCTTTTTTAATTGCAGAGGGTGTTTTACCTTCAAATGAGGGCAGAGGTTATGTTCTACGTAGAATAATGAGAAGAGGTATGAGACACTCACATACTTTAGGTAGTAAAGAACCAATTTTTTATAAAATGGTACCGACACTAATAAAAGAAATGTCAGATTCTTACCCAGAATTAAAAAGAGCAGAACCTTTAATTACAGAAACATTAAAAAATGAAGAAGAAAAATTTTCCTCATTACTTAATAGAGGAATTGAAATTTTAAATGAAAATTTAAACAAAGTAAAAAATAATTCTTTTCCTGGAGAAATTGCATTTAAATTATATGATACTTATGGTTTCCCCTTAGATCTTACTGCCGATATCTTAAAAAATAAAAATATAAAAGTGGATAGCGCTGGTTTTGATAGAGAAATGGAAAAAAGTAAAAAGTTAGCTCGAGCTAATTGGAAAGGATCAGGTGACAAATCTTTAGAAGAAAAATGGTTTAAGGTTAGGGATCAGCTTAACCCTACCGAATTTTTAGGCTATGAATTTGATAAACTTGAGGGAATTGTACTTAAAATATCAAAAAATAAAAATTTTGTTGAAGAAGTAAAGGCTGGTGATGAAGTAGAAATAGTAACTAATCAAACACCTTTTTATGCAGAATCAGGAGGTCAAGTTGGTGATCAAGGCATAATTTATTCTAATGATTGTAAGGTTATCATTGAAGATACTCAAAAAAAAATGGGTGATATTTTTGTTCATTTTGGAAAAGTTAACAAAGGCACTTTGAAGATTAATCAAAGTGTAAATTTAGAAATTGATATTGATAGAAGAAATAATGCAAGAGCAAATCATTCAGCTACACATTTGTTGCACGAAGCTTTAAGAAGGACGCTTGGTAAACATGTTACACAAAAAGGTTCTTTAGTCAGTCCTGAGAAACTTAGATTTGATTTTAGTCATAATAAACCTATTGAAAAAAAAGAAATTGATAAAATAGAAAAATATGTGAATGATATGGTAAATACAGCAGCTGACGTTAAAACTCGAATTATGACTCCAAAAGAAGCTGTAGAAAAAGGTGCTTTAGCTATGTTCGGAGAAAAATATGGTGATGAGGTTAGGGTTTTATCAATGGGCAAAGAAAGTGATGGTTATTTTTCTACTGAGTTATGTGGTGGTACACATGTTAAAAACACCAAGGATATTGGAAAATTTAAAATAATAAGCCAATCATCAATTGCTGCGGGCGTTAGAAGAGTTGAAGCCTTAAGAGATAAACAACTGGATAATTACGAGAGATCCTTAAAAAAAAACAGGTCTATAAAAGAACAATCTTTAAAAGATCAAATAGATTCAATCAAAAATGAGCTAAACAAATATAAAGTAAAACCTGATTTTAAAGACAATCTAGAATTATCAGAAAATATTAAAAATTTAAATAAACAGTTAGAAGTAATTAAAATTCAAAATATTATTAAAGATAAAAACAAGAATGTTATCAAAGATAAAAAAATAAGCTCTTTTACTATAAGACAACAAGTTCTTACTGATTTTCCATCAAAGGAATTAAGAAACATAATAGATCAAAGTAAAAAAGATATTAAAAAAGGTATTGTAGTGGGTTTTTCAATTTACGAAGGAAAAGTTGGGGTTGCAGTTGGTGTTACTGAAGAATTAACTAAAAAATATGATGCAGTAAATCTTGTAAAAATTGCATCAGAAATTCTAGGGGGCAAAGGTGGTGGAGGAAGAAAAGATTTTGCACAAGCAGGCGGAACAAATAAGAATAAAATTGAAGAAGCCTTTAAAGCTTTAACCAAAAAAATTAGTTGATAATTTTCTTTAAATTAAAATCTATTTTTTCTAAAAATTGATTTGTAGTAAAATATTTTTGTTTTTCGTCAATTAATATAGCTAGATCTTTAGTCATTGAACCACTTTCGACAGTATTAATACAAACCTTTTCTAATGTGTTAGCGAATTTTATTAAATTATCGTTGTTATCCAATTTCCCCCTATGTGATAAACCCCTTGTCCATGCAAAAATTGAAGCAATTGGATTTGTAGAAGTTTCCTGCCCTTTTTGATGCATCCGATAATGTCTGGTAACTGTTCCGTGCGCAGCTTCAGATTCCATTATTTTACCGTCCGGGGTTAACAACACACTTGTCATTAAGCCAAGAGAACCAAAGCCTTGAGCTATAGTATCTGATTGAACATCTCCATCATAATTTTTGCACGCCCACACATAATTACCATTCCATTTCATAGCACAAGCTACCATATCATCTATAAGGCGGTGTTCATATGTTATAGACTCTTTTTCAAATTGTTTTTTAAACTCATTTTTATAAATTTCATCAAACAAATCTTTAAATTTTCCATCATAATTTTTTAAAATTGTATTTTTGGTTGAAAGGTAAACCGGCCATTTTCTATTTAGACCATAGTTCATACACGCTCTTGCAAAATCTTTAATAGAATGATCTAAATTATACATAGATAAGGCTACACCGGGGCCATCAAAATTAAATACTTCAAACTCTTTTTTTTCTTTTCCATTTTCTGATGTCCATTTTATTTCAAGTTTTCCTTTCCCTGGAACTTTAAAATCAGTTGCTCTATATTGATCTCCAAATGCGTGTCTTCCTATCACTATGGGATTAGTCCAACTAGGTACAAGTTTTGGGATATTTTTACAAATTATTGGCTCACGAAATACAGTTCCTCCTAAAATATTTCTTATAGTACCGTTTGGAGATCTCCACATTTTTTTTAAACCAAACTCTTTTACTCTATTTTCGTCAGGTGTAATTGTTGCACATTTAATTCCAACACCAGTTTTTTTTATAGCATTAGCACAATCAACAGTTATTTGATCAGACGATTTATCTCTGCTCTCAATACCTAAATCAAAGTATTTTATATTAATGTCTAGATAAGGTAGGATTAGCTTCTTTTTGATAAAACCCCATATTATTCTAGTCATTTCGTCACCATCTAGCTCAACAACAGGGTTTTTTACTTTAATTTTAGCCATTAATATTCATTTTTATTAATTGAATTTAATTACTTAATATACATATTAGCATAAAATTACAAAGAATATTGATATGATAGATATTATATTTCCTAAACTGCATAAAGAGGGCTATAGGTTTTTATCTATTGCTGCAGTAATTACGTTTATCCTTTTATTAATTTCTAATTTTCTTGGAGTAATAAGTTTTATTATAACTATATGGGTGTATTACTTTTTTAGAGATCCTGAAAGAGTTTCTATTAATGACGAAAATTATTTGTTAAGTCCAGCCGATGGGGTTGTGTCACAAATTGTTGAAGTTAATGGACCCAAAGAATTAGGACTCGAAAATAAAAAATATACCAGAGTGAGTATTTTTATGAATGTTTTTAATTGTCATGTTAATAGAGTTCCTTCTTCAGGGAAAATTAATCAAATATTTTATAAGCCTGGTAAATACCTAAACGCTTCTCTTGATAAAGCAAGTGATGAAAATGAAAGAAATTATGTTAAAATGCAAAACAATAACGGAGATGAATTAGTTATAGTACAAATAGCAGGTTTAATTGCTAGAAGAATAGTTTGTGAGGTAAAAGAAAACGATGAAACCAAACAAGGAAATAAATTTGGAATAATTAGATTTGGTAGTAGAGTTGATTTATATTTTGAAAATTACAATTTAATGATAAAAGTTAACCAAAATACAATAGCTGGCGAAACAATAATAGCGAGAAAAAAATAAAATGATTGAAAATAAAAGAGAGTTTAAATTAATTGCAAAAAAAACTCCCAGATCTCTTCTACCAAATACTTTAACAATATTTGGAGTTTGTTTAGGTTTAAGTTCAATTAAATTTGCAATAGATCTAAATTATTCAATGGCAATAATAGCAATAGGATTTGCGGCAATTTTAGACACTTTAGATGGAAGAGTAGCTAGATTAATAAAAGGAACTTCAAAAGTTGGAAAAGAACTGGATTCTCTAACAGATGTAATTAGTTTTGGTGTAGCACCAAGTTTTATTATGTATTTTTGGGCTCTAAACGAAGTAGGCAAATTTGGATGGATGTTTGTTTTAATCTATACAGTATGTTGCGCTTTACGTTTAGCAAGATTCAATTTAACTGTAATTGAGGAAAATGAAAATTGGAAAATTAATTTCTTTGAGGGCGTGCCTTCACCTGCTGCGGCTGGCTTAGTATTACTTCCTCTTATATTAAATCTAAGCGGCATGATAGAATATCAAAATGTTGCAGTTGTAAGTTCTGTTGTGATTTTAACAACATCTTTTTTAATGGTAAGTAAAATTCCCACTTATTCTCTTAAAAGAATTGTCATTCCAAGAAATTTGACAATTTTTTTATTATTAGGAATAGGAATATATCTAAGTCTAGTTATTTTTTACACTTTTGAAACATTATTTTTGACAGGTGTAATTTATATACTTCTAATACCAATAAGTTTCTTTCACTATCGTAAAAATAAGAAAGAAAAAGTAATTACAAATATTGAAGAAGAAACAGAAGATATTTTATAAAATAATAATTATTTGAAAAAAAATACTAAATCCAAAAATTGGTTTATCAAGCAAAATAAAGATCTTTATTTTAGAGAATCTAAAATTCAAGGATATAGATCAAGATCAGCCTTTAAGCTAATTGAAATGAATAAAAAATTTAAATTTTTGAAAAAAAATTCATCGCTACTAGATTTAGGATCAAGTCCAGGCGGTTGGTCACAAGTAGTTAGTAAAGAAATAACAAAAGGATCAATTTTAGCTGTTGACATTAAAGAGATGGAAAAAATAGATAAAGTTGATTTTATTAAGGGAGATTTTAACGAAAAAGAAATTTATGAAAAGATTATAAAATATTTTAATAATAAAGCAGATGTTATCCTATCAGATATGGCAACTAATACGTCAGGAAATAAAGCGCTCGATTCTTTCAGAACAGGAGAATTATGTTTAAAAGCAATGGATTTAAGTAGCAAAATTATTAAAAAAGATGGAGTTTTTATATCGAAAATATTTATGGGTTCAATTTTTTTAGAAATTCATAAAAAAGCAAAGAATCTCTTTAAAAAAGTAGTAAAATATAAACCACTATCTAGCAAAAGTGAGTCAAAGGAAATTTATATCTATTGTAAGGGAATTTAAAATATATGATAAATAATACAAAGATGATAATAGTAAGTTTCAAATCATGAAAAAAATATTTTTTTTGTTACATACAATATTAATTTTAACACTTACTATTTCAAATGGATTTAGTGCAAAAAGTGATTATTTTGAAAAAGGAAAAAATCTTTTCGAAAAGAATGAATTTGAAAAATCAAAATTTTTTTTTGAGAAAGATATAGTGTTTAATCCTAAAAGTGAAAAATCTTATCTATTTTTAGCTAAAATTTTTGAAAAAGATGAAAATGATAATCAATTAGAAATGAATCTAAATAGTGTTCTAACTCTAAATCCCCAAAATGATGAAGCCATTTATATGTTAACAGTCCTTAAAATTAAACAATCTGATTATGATCAAGCAAAAGAACTTATAGAAAAGTTCGATATGGTTTGTGAATCATTTTGTTTTAAAAAATCTGAAATTAAACAAATGTTTAATAAGTTAATTCCAGAAAATGAAAAAAATAACAATTAAACAAATTTTAAAAAAAAAGGGAAAACATCCTATAAGTTGTCTTACCTCTTATTCAAAAGCTACAGCAAAAATTCTTGATAAATATTGTGATATCATTTTGGTTGGAGATTCACTTGGAATGGTTTTATATGGAATGAAATCTACCAAAGAGGTTAATATAGATACAATGATACTTCACTGCAAAGCAGTTAAGAATTCTACAAAAAGAAGCTTGGTTGTTTTTGATATGCCTTTTGATACTTATAAAAATAAATCTATTGCTTATAAAAATGCATTGAAGGTAATGAAAAAAACAAAATGTGATGCAATAAAATTAGAAGGAGGGAAGGAGATTTCATCAACTATAAAATATTTATCAAAAAAAGGTATTCCTGTTATGGGTCATATTGGTTACTTACCACAATCCTCAAATAAATTTAAATTAAAAGGAAAAAATATTGTAGAACAAGAAAAAATACTTGAAGATGCTATAACGCTTTCCAATTCTGGTGTGTTTGCAATTGTAATAGAATGTGTGGTTGAAAATTTAGCTAGAAAAATTACAGACATTGTATCTGTGCCAACCATAGGAATAGGAGCCTCTAAATATTGTGATGGTCAAATACTAGTAACAGACGATATAATTGGTCTAAGTGATTTTAAACCAAAATTTGTTAAATTATATTCAAATGTAAAAAAAATAATTGAAAAAAGTGTAAAAAGTTATTGTACAGATGTTAAATATAAAAAATTTCCAAAATCAGCAAATGTTTATAAATCTTAATTGAAATTATTAAATGAATGAAAAAATAATACAGACACAATACGATGTAACAAAAAAATCTAGAGTAAGACAGTTTTATGAAGCATATAAAATTTATATAATTTCATTTGTTGTAGTTTTTTTTGTTCTTTTAATTTCATATATTTTTTTGACCGAAATCAAGGAGAATAAAAAAACAAAATTATCTAATAATTATGTATCTGCGAAAATTTTACTAGATAAAGATAAAATAGAAGAAGCTAAAAATCTATTAATTGAAAATATTTTAGCTAATGATAATACATACTCTCCTCTATCTCTTTTCTTGGTAGTTGATGAAAGTTTAATTGGTGATAAAAAAGAAATATCTGATTTATTTGAACACGTAATTGAAAATTGTAAATTTGATAAAGAGATGGAAAATTTAATATTATTTAAAAAAGCTTTACATGACTCTAGCTACATAGATGAAAATACATTGCTTGAAACTTTGAACCCATTAATTCATAAGGAAACTATTTGGAAGCATCACGCCTTATTATTAATAGGAAACTATTTTAGGGAAAAAAATGAAAATATAAAAGCAAGAGAGTTTTATTTACAAATTATGGGAATGAAAAATTTAAGTAATAATATTTATGAACAAGCTAGATCTCAATTGCTATTATTAGGAAATGAATAAAAAAATTAAAAATTTTCTTATTTTTATTGTATTTTTTTTAGTATTAGGATGTTCTTTTGATAAAAGAAGCGGCATATGGAGCGGCTCCGAAGAAGAAAGAGAAAGACTTTCAAGATTAAAAAAAGATTTAGAAAATAGAGAAATTTATAATGTTTATTCTTCTCAAAATGAGTATTCAGAGGAAATAGCAGCAACAAAAAAAGTAGAACTTATCAAAGCAAATAAAAATATGCTTTGGGAAATGCCAAATTTTAACCTTCAAAATAATTTAGGTAATTTTTATCTTTCTGGAGTTGAAGATAATTTTTTAAAAAAAAAAGTTGGTAAAAATAAGTTTTCAATTTCTAAAGTAATGGCCCCTCCATTATTAACCGAAGAATATGTAATTTTTTCTGATGACGTCGGAACAATTTTTAATATGACAAAGCAAGGTAAAGTAAAATGGAAAAAAAATATTTACAAAAAAATATATAAAAAGATATATAAAAATTTATCATTATATATACATGAGTCAAAAGTTTTTGCCGTTGATAATATTGGATTTATATATTCACTGAATTTAGAAACGGGAGAAATTATTTGGATAAAGAATTTAAAAATTCCAATTAAGTCTCATATAAAAATACATTCAGATAAAATATTTGTAGTTAACCAAGAAAACAGAATTTTATGTTTAGATATAAAAAATGGAAAAAAAATATGGGATATTAGAACAGTTACATCTTTTATAAAATTACAAAACTATTTAGGATTAGCAGTCTCAGAACAGGGTGATTTAATCGTTCTTTCTTCTTCAGGAGATTTATTTAGATTAAAAACAAAAAACGGTTTAATTTATTGGTCAGTTAACGCTACAGGATCCTTATTTGCACACGATACTGATTTTTTTAAATCTTCAGAAATAGCTTTAAACGGTGAAGATATTATATTTTCAGCTTCAAATTCTACTTTTTCATACGATTTAGCCAGTGGGTATGTTAATTGGAGAAAAGATATTCCTTCAGTTGGAACTCCAATTGTAAATGGAGAAAATGTATTTTTAGTAACTCAAAATGGTTATTTTGTAAATTTAGATAGAAAAACAGGAGAAATAATTTGGTCTACTAACACATTTAAAAACTTAAAAAAGAAGAAAAGATTAACAAATGTAACAGGTTATGTAATGGGTTCAGAAAAAATATATATATCAACTTTAAATGGAAATTTAATTATATGTTCAGCATCTTCAGGGGAGGTGCAATCAATAAAAAAAATTGGAGACACAATTACAGCTCCACCAGTAATAAGCGATGGATCAATTTTTTTATTAACAGAAGACTCACGCATTTTAGGGTTTAGATAAATTAAATATCTAAGACTTTGATGACATTAAAGAAAGATTGTTTTTTTCAAGATTATTTTCGTTATTTTCAAAAATTCCAAAAATACCACATTCCTCTTTCAATCTTGCCATTTAAATTTTTTCTATTTTTTCTTCAGTTTCATCATAATAATCTTTACTATTAGGAAACTCTTTAATTAAAAATTTACTTCCTTTATAGATTATTTCAAAAGAATAAGCTTCTTCAGCCTCCACAGGCCAGTTTTTATGTGGATAAAACCAACTAAGTAAAGAAAAAATACATACACAAATAATATAACCTTTAAAAATTCCAAAAATAAACCCAAAGGTTTTGTCTACAGCACCTAAACCTGAAAAGGAAACCGCGCTACTTATGGCTTTACCAATGTTTATTATAATAAAAAGTGAAACTACATAAATAAAAATGCCCAAGCCTATATCAGCTACAAATTTTGAGTCTACGTAATCTTGTACCAAAGGATTAAATTTTGGAACTAAAACAATTGTAATAATTAAGGCAAGCAACCATTTTGAAAAAGATAGCAGGCTCATCATAAACCCTTTAGCGGCAGACTGCACCATAGAATACAAAACAATTAAAAACACAATAAGATCAAATCCTGAAATACTATTTTGTATGGTTTCAATTATTTCAGGCATTACCAAAAGGTTTTATTACTAAAATTAGTTTAGGTAACAAGGTTAAAACTGAGATCATAGCCAAAAGCATAGCTAAGCCTGTGAAAACACCAAAATAAATTGTTGGTATAAAATTTGAAAGAACAAGAATAGAGAAGCCGAAAACTATAGTAATGGAAGTGTTTAAAATGGCAACACCAACAGTATTATGGCATTCTTCCAAAGTTTTGTTGTAATCATTTGTTTTTTTAAATTCTTCCTTAAATCTATAAATGTAATGAATACTATTATCTACTGCTATACCTATAGTTATTGCTGCTATTGTAATTGTCATCATGTCTAAGGGTATTTCTAAAATTCCGATTATTCCAAGAATTAAAAATGCTGCCATAAAGTTTGGAACTACACCAATTAACGACAAAGTTATATTTCTAAATAAAATTAAAAACATTATTGTGATACCAGCCATAACAACTCCAAGAGTTAATATTTGAGATTTAAACAAACTTTGAAGAAGGTTATTAAACAAAATCAAAACACCGGCTAGTTTAAATTCTTCACGCTTTAGCCCTAATTTTTTTTCTAAATCTTCATTAATTTTGTTTATTAATTCATTTCTTCTAAGATCTTCTTTGGAATCAAGAATTCGCAAACTAATTCGTGCTTCATTATTTTTTATGGATATATAGGGGTCGATAATTTCTTTTTTTATTGAGTCTGGTATTTTCGTATATAAAACACCCATTTCTAGACCTTGGAGTTTTTTACCGTCATTTAAGTCTTCAGCAACTCTGACCATGGAAGCAAATGATATAACTTTGCCAACAGCATTTAAATTATCAAGATAATCATGAACATTAGTAATTATGTCTATTTTATTTCTGGTAAACCAGTACTTAGCATCATCCTTATCTTCATCATCCCAGCTATCAAAATCATTATCATTATTTTCAGCTTTCTCTTGTTCAGGAAACATTATTATAACATCTAATGGTGTGGTTCCACCAAGCTTGTCATCAATTAATTTCATTCCTTTATATATTTCTGTTTCTTTATCAAAATAATTTATGAAGCTGTTTTCTACTTCTAGTTTTGAAATACCAAAAATACTAACAATAATTACAATAAAAGCTGAAGTAAAAATTGTTTTAGTATTTTTTTGTGTTGCCTTACACAAGAAAGAAGTAATCTTTGATTTTTTTTCATCTTTTAAATTTGAATTTTCTTTACTTAATATATTTAAAATTGTTGGTAATAAAGTAAACGTTATTGTAATAGAAACTACTAAACCAACTGTCATCATCCATCCAAAATCTATAATAGGTTTAATTTCGCTAAATATTAGAGATAAAAAAGCACAAATAGTCGTTAATACTGTATAAAGTATTGGCCAAAACATTTTTCCCGAAGTCCATAGGATAGCTTCACTATTTAAAACATTTGGATTTTCTTTTTTAAACTGCAAAAATCTAACACTCATATGAATGTTCATTGCCATTGTTAAAATAAGCATCAAAGCAATAAAATTTGAAGATATTACTGTTACTTTCCAACCTACTAACCCTAAAAATCCAATCATTATAAAAACTGAAAAAAAGCAACTTAAAAGAGGTATAAAAACCCACATCAAGCTTCTGAAAACAAACCAAAGGGTACAAACAATGAAAACAAAAACTCCAGCACCAAAAACCACTATGTCGCTTTTTATGTATGTCATCATATCGTCAGCGATCATAGGAATGCCTCCCAAATGAATTTTTGCAGAATGTTTATGTTTTTCTATAACAGCTCTTATTTCATTTATATTTTGATGATTTTTTTTGTTATATGTTTTTTTATAATTGTCATATATCTTTAAAAATTTCTTATATTCTTTTTTATCTTCATTTGTTAATTGGTTATTATCTTTTTTATCTAAATATTCGTTTTTAGTTCTTATAAGTTGAGATAATTTTTCGTCTGTTTTAATGTAGACCAGTATTCCACTCGTTTTCCCATCTTCACTTATTACAAACTCTTTATAAATTGGGCTATTAATAATCTCATCAAAACCTCTCTCTTTATCGGAGTCTTCACTAGATAAAGTTTTAAAATTCTTAATTCTTTCTGTAAGAGGATCATCATTATTTTTTAATAAAGGTACATCAAGTATAGTTATGACGTTATTTGCCCAACTTAAACTTTTTAAATCATCTTTTAAGTTTGTAAGGTTTTGGATTGTATCAGGGTTTGTTAAGTCGTTTTTTGGAGTATATGTTAAAACCAAAAAGTCTTTTGAACCATATTTTTTATTTACTTCTCTAAGATATTTAAGATCGGGATCATTTTCTAAGAGCAATGTATCGGATGAAGCATCAAGTTGAAAATTTTTGGCAAAATAACCAAAACTTAGCAATAAAACAATAAGAATTAATAGAGTAGATCTAGGTTTTTCAATTATTGAATTTTTATATATTTTTTTAAACATGGAAATGTTTAAAGCTATTTATTTTCCAAATCTTTAAACTTAGTATACATAGCTTCAAATTCTACTTTAACATTTCCTGTGGGTCCGTGTCTTTGCTTACCAATCATAATATCTGCTAAACGAGCGATTTCATCCATTTTTTGCTGCCATTCAGCATGTTCTATTGATCCCAAAGTAGGTTCTTTTCTTTCTAGATAATAGGCTTCTCTATAAACAAACATAACTACATCAGCATCTTGTTCTATAGAACCTGACTCTCTTAAATCTGCTAATTGTGGTTTTTTGTCATCTCTTTGTTCAACAGCACGGGATAGCTGAGATAAAGCAAGTACCGGAACATCTAGTTCTTTTGCTAAAGCTTTTAATCCTTGTGTTATTTCTGAAATTTCTTGAACTCTGCCCTCATTTCTTACATTTGAAGATCTCATTAATTGAATATAATCAACAACAATCAAATCTAATCCAAAAAGTCTTTTAATTCTTCTAGAACGGTTACTTATTGCAGAAATAGTAATAGCAGGTGTTTCATCTATATATAGCGGTAATTCAGATATATTTTTTGAAGTTTCTAAAAATTTTTCAAACTCTTTTTCGGAAACTTTTCCTCTTCTAATATCATTTGATCTAATTCGGGCTTGCTCAGAAAGTATTCTCGTTGAAAGTTGTTCTGAAGACATTTCCAAAGAAAAAAAAGCTACCGTTGATTTTAATCCTTTTTTTTCAATATTTTTTGCTGCATAAAAAGCAATATTGGTAGCTAATGCAGTTTTACCCATTGAAGGTCTACCAGCAATAATTACTAAATCTTGTTTGTGTAAACCACCCAATCTATTATCTAAATCACTTAAACCTGTTGGAACTCCAACAATACCCTCTTCATTTTGGTAAGCGCTTTTAGCCATATCTATGGTTTGTTTAAGAGCACTTTCAAACTTTAAAAAAGATTGATTAAAATGTCCTCTTTCTGCCAAATCAAATAATAATTTTTCTGCATTTTGTATTATCTCTTCCCCTGAGATATTGTTTTCTCTCCTAGTTGATGCTTCGTTTAAAACTGTTTCTGAAATTTTAATTAGTTCCCTTCTCACATGCATTTCATGCACAATATTTGCATAATCAATAGCTTGTTTTAAGGACGTAGAAAATTTTGTTATTTTAATTAAGTATTCTTGTCCCCCCAGCTGTTTCAAACCTTCATTATTTTCAAAATGGTTTTTAAGAGTTATTGGATTAGCTAATAAACCTTTTGCTATAAGTTTTTCTATGGTTTCATAAATTTTTGCGTGTATAGGATCAAAAAATTTTTTGGAATCTACTATAGTTGAAATTTCATCATAAATTTCATTTGAAACTAATACCGAACCTATTAAAGCTTGTTCAGCCTCAACATTGTAAGGCATTTCTTTTTGCACATCTTTTACAACTTTTAAGCTTTGGGATGACATAATTTTTTAAACATATAACATGATTTTTATTATTAAAAAAACATCAAAGTTATACATTAAAAAAAAAAACTGTGGAAAAATTTTAGGATTTTGTCTTTTCTTCCTCTACAACCTGGATATGAATCTTAGCTTGAATTTCAGCGTGTAGATTAACTTGAACATCGTAAGATCCAATTTTCTTAATTTCTTTACCTAAATCTATTTGCGAAGGTTTTATTGTTATCTTGCTAATTTCTTCTATTTTTTTTGATATTTCCATCGGTTTTACTGAACCATACAATTCTCCATTTTCCTTGGATTTTTTTATAAATTTATATTTTATATGATTAATACTATCTAAAATCTTTTTAGCATTTTTTTTAAGTTCTAGGTTTTTTTGATTTAGTTCTGCTTTTTTCTTATTTACAAAATTTATATTTTCATCCGAAGCTTTAAGTGCTTTTCCATATTTAATTAAATAATTTCTACCATGTCCTCTCTTAACTTTAACGACATCTCCAATACTGCCTAAATTTTTAATATTTTCTAGTAAAACTACTTCCATTTTTATAATAAAGCTAAAAGTCTAGCTTTTTTAATTGCTTTTGATAATTCTTTTTGTTTTTTTTGTGAAACAGAGGTAATTCTTGATGGTAAAATTCTTCCGCTTTCAGAAATATATTTTCTTAATACCTTAATATTTTTGTAGTCAACAATAGGTGCATTTTTACCTGATAACGGACAAGGTCTAAAAAATTTTATATTTGGTTTTTGAAATAAGCTTAAATTAGATGAGTTAGAACTTTTTTTCTTAAAACCTCCCTTTTTATTTTTTCTATTTTTTTTTATCATTAATTAACCCTCTTTTTTTTCAAAATAGTTTGTTTCAAGATTATGTTTTTTTACTTTTACTGTTAAAAATCTTATTAAGGTACTATCTATGTTTTCAGCTTTTTCAAGCGCGTCAACTGTCTGTCCATTTCCCTCAATTTTAAAATGAAAATAAAATCCTTTATTATTATTTTTAATATCGTGAGATAAAACTCTTAATCCCCATTCTTCAGTCTTAAGAACTTTACCTGAGTTTTGACTTACAATATCTGTATATTTTTGAATGAGTTTCTTAATCTGACTTTCAGGCAAGTCTTTTTTTGCGATAAAAGTATGTTCATAAAAGTTCATTAACTTTCTCCTTGGTTAATTCGATTTTATCGAATAATCCACCTATATTTGGCAGAGGTTGGGGTTTTATACTATTAAAGTTTTAAATATACAACTACTAAAATTCATTTATATTATATTTTATTGTTTTATGAGAGCTATTTTGTTTCCAGGTCAAGGGTCTCAGTATGTAGGAATGGGATCAGATTTTTATAAAAAATTTGACCTAGTAAAAAAAATTTTTGAGACAGTAGATAAAACTTTGTCATTTTCGCTATCTGAATTGATTTTAAACGGACCTGAGGAAAAACTGAAGTTAACACAAAACACGCAGCCTGCAATAATGACAATAGGTGTATCGATATTTGAAGTACTAAATAAACATTATGATTTAAATTTACATAAATCAAAATTTTTTGCAGGTCATTCTTTAGGTGAGTATACTGCGTTAGTATGCGCAGGTTCTTTGACTCTAGAAAAAGCTGCTTATTTATTACACGAGAGAGGAAAGGCTATGCAAGAATCTGTTCCTGAAGGCAAAGGAGCAATGTCTGCAATTTTAGGAATGAGTATAAAAGAAATAAATGAAGAGATCAGTATTTTACCAAAAAATGAAATTTGCGAAATAGCAAATGATAATAGCAATAGTCAAATTGTAGTCAGCGGTACCAAAACTGCAATTGATTTACTTAAAAGCAATTTAAAGGCAAAAAATAAAAAGAGCATCGTTTTACCAGTCAGCGCACCTTTTCACTGTTCTTTAATGCAACAAGCGTCTGATAAGATGAAAGACAAAATCGAAAATGTTGATTTTTTAGAACCAAATCCTGAAATAATAAGCAATGTTACAGCTAAAGAAGAAAAAGAAGCAAATAAGATAAAAACACTACTAGTTAGGCAAATTTACTCCAGAGTAAGATGGAGGGAAAGTGTAGATTATATGATAAAAGCGGGAGTTGACAATTTTTTAGAAATTGGTCCTGGAAAAGTCCTTTCAGGTTTAGTAAAAAAAATAAACAGAAATGTTAAAATTTTAAATATAAATTCATTAGATGATGTGAGTAAATGATTAACTTTAAAAATAAGAAAATACTAATAACGGGTGCAAGTGGTGGTATTGGTAATAAACTTGTAGAAAAATTTGTATCTTTGGAAGGTAATGTTCTTGGAACAGGTACTAAAGCAGAAAAGCTAGATATAATAAAAAAAAAATATCCGAATATAAAAGTTAAAAAGTTTGATATTTCAGACCATGGAAGAATTGAAGAATTTATTGAAAACGTATATTTAGAATTAGGGGGGTTGGATATTTTAATAAATAATGCAGGAACTAATGTTGATAATTTATCTTTAAGAATGAAAGATGAAGAATGGAAGAAAGTTATTGACGTAAATTTAACTTCTACTTTTTTACTTTCTAAATATGCAATAAAAAAAATGTTAAAAAATAAATTTGGTAGAGTTGTTAATATAACTTCCGTAGTTGGCCATACTGGAAATTTAGGCCAAACAAATTATGCAGCATCCAAATCTGGTATTATCGGTATGTCCAAAAGTCTTGCTATTGAGTATGCAAAAAAAAATATTACAGTAAATTGTGTTTCGCCTGGATTTATTGTTTCTGATATGACCTTAAACATTGCAGAAAAGGTAAAACTATATTTAACTTCACGAATACCTATGGGAAAACTTGGTACAGGCGAAGATGTGTCAAATTGTGTTGCTTTTTTGTCTTCTGATCAAGCTTCCTATGTAACTGGAGAAACTTTGCATGTTAATGGAGGCATGTATATGTCTTGACAAAGTCAAGAAATAATTTATTAAGGATTTATATCTCAAAATTAAGGAATTACAAATGGCAGAAAATGTTTCAAGTAAAGTTAAAAAGATGGTAGCAGACCATCTAGGAGTTGATGAAGCAAAAGTTACTGAAGAGGCTAATTTCATCGATGATCTAGGTGCTGATAGCCTAGATACAGTTGAATTGGTTATGGCTTTTGAAGAAGAATTTGGTTCTGAAATATCAGATAGTGAAGCAGAAAAAATTCTTACAGTTGGTGATGCAATAAAGTTCATTGAAAGCAAATCATCATAACAATTTTTTAAAAACCAACAAAAGGTCTAAGTCAATCAATTATAAATATGATTGAAAAAAAAGAAGGCATGATGTTCGTACTATCTTCTCCTTCAGGTGCGGGCAAAACTACACTAACAAAAAAGATAGCTTCAAAAAATTCTAACTTTAAAATCTCAATTTCTCACACTACCAGAAAACCAAGGCCCAACGAAAAGAATGGTCTAGATTATTATTTTGTTAATAAAAATGAATTTGAAAACTTAGTAAAAAATAAAAATTTTTATGAGCATGCAAAAATATTTGGAAACTATTATGGCACATTAAAAGACCCTGTTATAAAATTTCTAGCAGACGGAAAAGATGTATTATTTGATATAGATTGGCAGGGGACGAAACAACTAAAAAGTATAAAAAATTTATTATTAGTTACTTTTTTTATACTTCCACCTAATATCGAAACACTTAAAAAAAGATTGCTAAATAGACATGAAGGGCAAGAAAAGCTTATAGAAGAAAGAATGAATAAATTTAATGAGGAAGTTTCACATTGGGAAGAATATAACTACATCGTTGTTAATGATGATTTAGAAAAATGCTATCAAAGTATAATTGATATAATCCTTTTAGAAAAAAAGGGAGTTAAAACAAAGCAAAATTTAGATAAAATTAAAAGCAAAGTAAAAGAGTTAGTTATATAATTTTTCGTACTTATCAGCAATTTTATAAAAAGTTTCTTCTTTTAATTCTCCAGGTCTCAAATTAAGATTTATATTTAATTCTTTTGCTACATCTAAATAATTTTTAAATAGTTTACAAAAAGCTTTATTTATCATTTTTCTTCTGTTTGAAAAAATAATCCTCGTAATTTTTTCAAGGTTTTTTGGTTGTTTTAAATTAAATTTAAAATTTTTTTTAGGTTTAAATGACAAAACTGTAGAAGAAATTTTGGGTTTAGGAAAAAAACAGTTATTTGATATATCAAAATGTTTATTTACTTCCATTCTCCAATTACAAAGCACTGATAATCTTCCATATTCTTTTGAGTTTTGTTTAGCTAAAATTCTATCGGCTACTTCTTTTTGAAACATTAAAATTAAAACTTCATACCATGGAGGCCATTTTTTAAACAATAAAAGAGAAGCTAATATTTGAGTAGAGATGTTGTAAGGCAAGTTTCCAAATACAACTACATTTTTTTTAAAGTTATTATTTTCAATAATATTAAATATATCATCATTAATAACTTGTATATTTTCATAATTTTTAAAGTTATTTTTTAATGTTAAAGATATTTTTTTATCCTTTTCTACAGCAAATATTTTTTTTGGTTTATTTTTTTTTATTTCTTTAGTTAGATTTCCATACCCTGGTCCAATTTCTAGAACTGTTTTTTCTTCAGTAATTTTGCCAATCTCAACAATTTTTTTAATTATATTATTATCAATTAAAAAATTTTGACCTAAACTTTTTTTGGGTTTATTTGATAAATACATTTATTTTTTTAGTGAATTAAAAAATTGAATTGACTTAACTAAACTATTTGGATTTGCAATATTTTTTCCAGCAATATCTTCGGCAGTTCCATGGTCCGGAGATATTCTAATAAAAGGTAATCCCAAAGTAATATTTATTGCATCATATTTAAATAATGTTTTAAAGGGTAATAGAACCTGATCGTGGTACATGCCTACAGCTACATTTATTTTCATTTTTTTAAATCTCATAAAACTTGTGTCAGGAGAAATTGGACCAAATGCTTTTATTTTATATTTATTTACAGATTTTATTGCTGGAGAAATAATAGTTTTTTCTTCAGATATACCATTAGAAAAATTATGCGGATTTAATCCCAAAACTCCAAATCTAGGTTTAATATTAAAATTTTGCTTATAAAATTTATATACTATTTTGATTTTTTTTATAATTTTAGATTTGTTTAATTCTCCTCTAACACTGCGCAGCGGAATATGAGTTGTAATAGGAATTACAGATAATTTTTTGTTATAAATTAACATAACTTCTTTACCTAAAGAGCTAGTTTTTTTTGCTAGAAATTCTGTTATTCCCTTATGTGTGTTTTTTAATAATGTTTCTTTAGAAATTGGACAGTTTATTATGCCTAATATTTTTCTACTATTAGCTAAATTAATAGCTACTTTAAAACAATCGAAAATATACTTATTAGTTTTTTTTGATATTTTCTCAAAAGGCTTTTTTTGTTTATATTGTACGTTAAGAACATTTAGATAATTATTTTTTAAATCATTTTTTTTAAATTTTTTATTAATTTCATGAATTTTAATATTTTGCTTTAATTTTCTTTTCTGTAAATTAAGTAGTTTTATACTCCCAATTATTATTATTGGTTTATATTTAAATTTTTTTCTTAGTTTCCAACTTTTAAATATAATTTCAGAAGATATACTATTTGGCTCTCCAGCTATTATTGCGATAGGTTTGCTCATTTAATAATATTTTATGGATATAGATCTACGCAGAGCATTATAATGAGACAAAGAATGCATACTTAATATTTTTGTTTTTTCAGCGTTAATTAATTGATTTTTTGCATCATCAAGACTTATTTTTTTTTCTGTTTTTTTTTTATCTCTTACATTAAAAAAAACTATACCATCTTCTAAAAATATTGGTTTAGTAACTGATCCAACGGGTGTCTCTTCTATAACTGTTTTTATTTTTTTTATAATAATATTTTCATCTACCCAGCCTATATCCCCTCCTTTAAAACCGGTATCTGCAATACTTATATCCATTGCAGTTTTTTCAAAACCCTCACTTTTAATCTTTTCATTTATTTTAGAAATTGTTTCATCTAACTGTCCTGTTTGAACTGGCTCTAATACTAATTCAGAAAGCAGATATTCAGTTGATTCAGTGCTAGTCTCAAAATTTGCTAGTTGATCTTCTATCTCTTCAAGGTTAATTGATATTCTTTCATTATATAGTTTAAATATTAAAGTATTCCAAAGTAAATCAGTTTTAATACTATCTACAAGAACTTCAAAATCTAAACCTTGGGATAAAAATATACCTTCTAATGTATCTAGGTCCATATCCATATTATTAGCAATTTTTTTTAATTCATTTTCTAAATCAGATACATTATACTCTAAAGAGTCATATTTTTCTGTTTCAAATTTTTTTAAATTTCTTTTAATTGCTGACTGCACAGCTGCAGATTGCAATTCATCTCTCTTATCTTCAGAGTAAGTTTGATTATTTAAAATTAATATCATTTTAATTTCATGAACTATGTCTGATTTCGTTATAGCTTTATTCCCAACACTAATAAATAAAGAGTCTTTTATTTCAGCATTAAGGTTTGCTAAACAAATAAATTGTATTAAAGCAAAATATAAAATTGTTTTTATTTTATTCACGGTTGTACAATTGGTGCTCGCGCTCCCGAAAAAGGAACAAAAGTAATTACAAACATTAACTTGTCTTTTGGCTCAATATCACTTTCTTGATAAAACTCTCTCCTGAAAACTAAGCCTGCTCTAAGGCAATCATTTTTATATTGGTAACTTATATCATAAAGTTCAGTGCTATTAGTTCTGTAATTTTTAGTCGTTGATAAACTCAACTGATTATTACTATTAATATCAAGATTAATTCCAGTATTCATATAGTGTTCGCGTCCAACATGGTTTCTCTCCTCTAAATAGTCAATATTAAAACCTATTCTACCAAAATTAAGATTAGTAGAAATTTGATTATAATTCAGATCATTAAAATTGTTGTCCAGAGAAAATTTATAATCTATTGATCCAATTTCTGAAAAATTATAGTTCATTGTTCCAACAACATCAGACATTTTTTGATGAAGAGAGCTTTTTATAGGCATATTTTGATTTTTATTAAGATTAAACACTTGACCTAATGATGCTGAAAATTTTTCTTTATTTTTAATTTTATCATTAACTTTAAAATCAAATCCTAAAACTGCACTTAAACCATCTTCAATTTCTGAAGTTTTATTAAGTGAATATAGGTTTGAATAATCTAACGTTACGCTATCACTACTTAAATTTCTCATATGTCCTGGTGAATATCTAACCATAAAATTGGGAGAAAAGACATTTGAGTAATAGTTGCTATCTTTACGCATCGGCAAAGAACTTTTAAAACTTACTACACTACTTAATTCATTTACAGTACCATCCGCTTTATAATCAGTAGTATTTTTTGCTTCATAATTTCTATTTTTAATCATACCTTTTAAAGTATTCACAAAACCATTACGAGTAATATAACTATTAGCATTCCAAACTAAATCATTATTAAGAAATGTTATATGTTTATTTGTGTCGTAATTTTTGTTTAATAAATTAGACTCTAAATTTAATGAACCAAGATTTTGTGTGAAAAAAGTTTTACCATATAGTAAATTAGGAATTATGTACTCATATCTATCATTTGAATCTTTTCTTAAATCTTCATACATGAATGCTGAAAAATTAAAATACATATCATCTTTACTAAAGTCGTAACTTACTTGATTTTCTAAATTTGTTTTTTCAGGATTTACCAAAGCAGTTTCCATATCATGTATTCTAAAATAAGTATCATTGGATGTTCTTTGCAATTTAAATGAAAGTTTACTTTCATAATCTTTATCCTCATCAAAATTAAAATCAAGATCTGCAAAAATATGATTTCTAGATCCACCAGTTTTAGTTTTTGAAGTATCTTTATATCCTTCGGTAAAACTAGTATCTAATGTTAAAAATCCATTTCTAAAAGCCTGACGGTATTCATTTAGAAGTAATATATTTTCATTTTTATAAGTTTTTGTTGTTATCGTCATGTCCTTATCATGACTCATCGCCCAAAAATATGGTAGACCAAATCCAGCACCAACAGAAGTTGAGTCAGTAAAAAAAGGACTTAAAAAACCGGATTGTCTCTTAACAGTTGGATCAGGATGAAAGAATTTTGGAAAATAAAAAATTGGTATATCATACACTTTTAGAGTTGCGTGATCGTAATATATAGTTTTTTTTATTTTATCATGACGAATTTTTTTAGCTTTTAGTTGCCAAGGGGGGCATTTATCTTCTCTTTCTTTGCAAACAGTAAAAATACCTTTTGATAATATTGACTCATTTTTTGTAATGAAAATATCATTAGCAACAAATCTTGGATCGTTTTCTTCACTCATACCAAAGCTTGCATTATCTAATAAAACACTTACATCCGAACCAATCATTTCTTTTACTTTTGTATCAACATGAAGCTCTTTAAAAAAATATTTATTTTTACTTTGATCAATTACTTTAATTTTACCTATTGAAGAGAACAAATTTTTATCTATTTGATATTGAAACATATTTACATAAGCAATATTTCCATCAATATCAGTAAAAATTGAATCTTGATCAGAGCTTATTATTTTTTTTAAAGTGTTATATACAATTGAATTTGATTTTAGTTTATAGCCTTCATTTAAACTTAAATTTGACTCGTTATAAGAAATAATCATTTCATTTAATTTATCATAAGTAGCTTTTTGAGTTTCTAAAACATTTCCTTCTTTATCTATAATTCTTACTGATCCTTCAGCTTTTAAAAATTCTTTTGATTTTTCATATATTATTTTATCTGCAAATATTGTTCTGCCATTAGTATCTTTAGCTTCTACTGATCCTTTACCAGTGAGAATATTATTTTTCTGATCGACTGTAATTTCAACTGCTGAAATATTAAATTCATCTGCAATAGAATTAAAGCAAAACAGTATTGAAAAAAAAGTACAAATAATTATTTTGAAAGTTTTATTTTTGATTTGCATGTATTATTCCTACTGCGCTAAAAATAAAAATAATTAAAATTGGCATCCATACCGAAATTTCTATGGGCAATTTATCTGTTTTTCCTAAAGCAGATGAAAAATCATTAAAATAAAAAACTAATACACTTGTTATTATAGCTAAAAAAACATAGGTCCAATTGCTTTCTCTAAAATTGGCTCCTAATGTGAATACCCCACTTAATAACACCATACTTAAAACGAAAAATGGATATGCAAAAGCTTCTTGCCTTTTGGCCCTAATCTCGTTTGTTGAATATCCTCTGGCTTCAAGAAGTTCCATTTCGTTTTTTAGTTCCCAAAATGAAATAGTATCAAGGTTAGAATATAAACTTCTTATTTTCTTAATGTTATAAATACTTTGATAGGTTAAATTATCTATATTTTTCAAAATAATTTTTCCATTATTATCAATAACTGTCGCATCTTTAATTTTCCATAACATTGTCTTAATGTTTGCAGATTTTGCTTCAATTCGCTTAATAAAATTATTATCTTTGTCAAATTCATAAATTGTTAAATTAATAAGTTCCTCATTTTTTAAATTTGTAGATTTTATAATAAAATTTTTTCCTAAAGCTCTTTCCTTTATCCATATTCCATTTACCGTAACGGCTGCTAAATAATCTTGATCTTTTTCATAACTACCCTTAATAGATTCATATTTTTTAACTAAAACAGATGTTACTGGATTTATTGCCATTACTAAAAAAATTCCTAAAATTATCGATAGAACACTTGGTACTATAATTACTGAAAAGTTAGACATTCCAGAAGCTTTCATTGCAATAATTTCATCAGTTTTTTTTATTTTTAGAAAAAACCAAATTCCAGATAATAAAAATATAAAAGGAAACATATTATATAACAAGCTAGGAACAACTAGCATAGACATCACCAGAGGAAGTTTTATACCTACATCAAAATCCTTAAAAAAATTTATTTCTTCAAATAGATTTAAAATAAAACCTAAACAAAAAAATGCTAAAGTTATTATGAGTAAAACTTTTAAAAATTCTCTGGATATATAATGGTTTATAATAAAAGATTTTATCATAGTTTTAACTTAAATTTTCATATTTAAATGTTCTAATTAATAAAAGATAAATAAATGGAATTAGACCTACAGGTAGTAATAAATAAATCGCTGAGTGATTTATCGAATTTCCAGAGTATCTTACAGTAATTTCAGATATAGTGAGAATAACAAAACCAAAAATAAAATATATAAATCTATTATACCCAGAAAATTTTTTATCTTTTCTTGAAGCTAACAAGAAACAAACTATTAAAGAAATTAATGGTATATATAAAGGCATACCAAATCTTTTATTTAGTTCTATTTTAATATCTTTTTGATATTCATTTGTTCTATTACAGTTTTGTAGATTTTTATTTTCATCATCAAAACAATTAATAAGATCGAACGTTGAAGTTTCTTGTATTTTAGGAGCAGAAATAGTTTTTGTAGCAAGTCCAGATAAAAAAATTGAAGTTTTTTCAAATTTTATAATATTAATTGATCCATCCTTAGAAGTTTTTTGTATATTTCCATTTAGTAAAACTAAATTTTTTTCATCAGGTATATAACCTGATTTAGCAAAAATTGTAGACGAACCTCCGCTACTTGAAACATTTGTAAGAGTATTTCCTTCGTCTCTTATAAGAATGTCTTCGTAAATGCCATTTGCTTTTTTATTATTTACAAATATAGTCAAACCTTCAACAGCATCATTAAATTGCTTTTCTTTTAAAAGTGAAGGAACAAATTGTAATTGGGAATTTTTGATTAATTTTCTTGAAAAGTTTAAAGTTTCAGGAGTAATAAAAGTTGAAAAAATTATCTGAATTATCATTATCAGCAATGAGGTCCTTAAAATAAGATTTACGATATGGATTTTATTTAAACCAGAGGTCCATAGAATAATAAGTTCGTTGTCTTTTTCCAGTTTTAAAATAGTAAGTATAGATGCGATTAGAAATGTAAATGGAATTAATTTAGTTATCACTTTTGGAATTCCTAAAAATGAGTAAAAAAGATAAATTCTAAATGCGTGTCCGTCTTCAGTAACTAGATCTAGAAAGTTTACCGCCTGAATTGTCCAAATAATTGCGGTTACAGCAAATAGTACGACAGCAAAATAGCGGAAAAATTCAATAAAAAAATATTTGTAAACTCTGTTTTTCATTGCAAGTAATTGTTATATATAGTTAATAAAACAACTTTGAATAGAATTCAATT
>CEUZ01120729.1_pt1 | contig 24438 bp, 26 predicted proteins | sample 361511 | NCBI WGS metagenome assembly CEUZ01 (sample SAMEA2622822, study PRJEB7988) | marine metagenome | biome: marine biome (ENVO:00000447); feature: surface water layer (ENVO:00002042); material: "saline water (ENVO:00002010), including plankton (ENVO:xxxxxxxx)" | depth 5 m | reverse complement strand
GCCTGACAACGTGCCTCGAGCGGCGGATTCGAGAGCTCGAACTGTAGTTGTCCCGATCGCCACAACTCGGCGCGCTGTTTGGCAAGCCTCCCACGTGCTTTCGTCAACTTTGTAGCTCTCACTATGCATGATGTGATCGGCGGGGTCGTCCACTGTCACGGGACGGAAGGTATCGAGGCCTACAACTAGGTCGATTTTTTCAATCCGTGCACCCCTACCTTTAATTTCTTGCAGAAGTTCATTGGTTAGGTGAAGACCAGCGGTGGGGGCTGCCACTGAGCCCGGGGTTCGAGCATAAACAGTCTGGTATCGCTCCGGAGAGTGTCCTTTTGAAGTTATGTATGGTGGGAGCGGTGACTCCCCGGCTAGAGAGAGCCTGCGGCTTTCAGTGGGATTGGAGACTGCTAGACCTGCGTGCAGAACGACTACTTTTCTTTGACCGTCTCCGCCAATTTCATCCCCCACTATTACTTGAAGGTCTTTGTCTCGTTCGCTTCGTAATTCGGTTCCACTTTTCACGCGACGATTTGGCTTCACTAATGCTGCCCAACCATCAACCACAGGCTCCAACAACAGGACTTCGACAGCGCCGCCAGTGACTTTTCGCAGTGGCAGCCGCGCAGGGATAACACTTGTCTCGTTCAGCACAACTACGTCGCCCGGAGCTACCTGATCTGGCAGATTGGCAACGGTCAAATGTTGAGGAGGACGATCGATGCCTGCGTCAACGAGCATCTTCGCGCTGTCGCGCGGTGCAGCGGGTTCCTGGGCAATCGCTCCCTGGGGTAGTTCGTAATCAAATTCCTTCATACTTTGGACAGACTGTTAGGCACTCGTATCGCCGTTGATGTCAGGTTTCCAACTTTGCTAGTTCTATGAGGGCCTCTCGGGTCCATGCAGAATCTACTCCTCGTGCGCGCATTAAGCGGTCCAGATGCTGGCTTAGTTGGCTTGGAGCAGCTTCCAAAAATCCATTCAGAATCACCGCCAAATAGGGTTCTCCCGGTGCTCTCGGCTCTACCGACTTAGAACTCGTAAAGGTCATCAATGGCTGTCCATGAAAGTCACCCAGATGAACGATTCTCGAGTACCAGGAGTCTCCGATCTGTAGTTCTCCCGCTTCTCTTACTTCCGCTATATCGAGTTGAACATCGCCTGGTCGAAGTCCATTTTCTTGAGCTGCAACGTCCATAAATTGTTCCGCCGTAATGTCCCAACAACGAACACACGCGCCTTCATCAATGTGGGGATTAAGGAAGGCGACACCTCCTCCCCACCTTTCCGACGAAAGACCAAATGAGAGGCTCCAGGGACCATGAACTATGGGTGACGTTGGCCCTGGCTGTTGATTGTCGCGGGCCCCAACGTGCTCAGCATTGTTCGGTCCGTAGCTGCCGCCTTGTATGTACCGAAGAAACCGCGCTTCTAGAACGTTTGAGCCGTAGGCGCCATACCAAATTCGGTCAGAACCCATCTAGAAAATCTTACTTTTCGTCGAACAAAGAGGGATCTTCGCCAAATTGCGCTGGTGGCGACACTCCCAGGTGTGTAAAGGCTGATGCGGTGACAACGCGTCCACGCGGGGTGCGTTGCAGCAACCCCTGTTGAATCAAGAAAGGTTCGTAAACGTCTTCAAGAGTCTCTGGTTGCTCACCAACCGTTATCGACAATGTTGATAAACCAACAGGTCCGCCGACATGAGTGAGCGCAATTGATTCCAGAATTGACCGGTCAACCTTATCTAGACCAAGTTCGTCAACTCCGAAAAGCGCTAATCCGTCACGGGCAACCTCAACGTTGATATCTCCATCAGCCCGCACTTCAGCAAAGTCTCGCACTCGACGGAGCAGACGATTCGCTATGCGAGGTGTACCTCTACTTCTGCTGGCAATTTCGGCGGCACCATCAGAGTCGACTTTGACCGAGAGAATGCCGGCGGCTCGTTCAACTATCGACTGCAACTCTTCAGAGTCGTAGTAATCAAGTCTTTCGACAAGACCGAAACGATCCCTAAGCGGCCCTGCTATCAGTCCAGTTCTTGTTGTTGCGCCGACCAAAGTAAACGGCGGCAGGTCAAAGCGGATCGAACGCGCCGCGGGACCTTTACCCAGTACAACGTCCAACTGAAAATCTTCCATAGCCGGGTAGAGCACTTCCTCCACCTGTTTGGGGAGACGGTGGATTTCATCGATGAACAGCACATCACGGTCTGAAAGATTGGTCAGAATCGCAGCGAGGTCACCTGCTCGTTCAATTGCCGGTCCCGAGGTGACGTGCATTGTCACGTCAAGTTCGGCGGCGACTATTCCTGCCAGAGTCGTTTTTCCGAGACCAGGGGGGCCAGCGAACAATAGGTGATCGGGTGTTTGCTCTCGGCCCCGGGCTGCCTCCAACAACACCCCCAAATGTTCCTTTAGTTCTTCTTGGCCGACGAACTCGTCGAGTCGACGCGGACGTAAACCAGCCTCGTCATTGTCCTCTCTAACCAGATCAGCGCTTAGTACTTCGTCTCGTTCTTCGTTCTCACCTCGACGAAAACCTTCTTCTCGACCCCACTCATCTTCGCTCATTAGCGGTTCATCCGTCGGAGGGCTTCACGCAGCATCGTCGGAGTGTCATCCCCTTGAAGATCTTCGACAGCGTGACGCACTTCATCAGGCCCAAAACCCATCTGAGTCAGGGCTTCGCGGACATCAGTCAGTGCAGACGAGGTGACTGCGGGGTCAGAAGTCAATCCGTCGGTCTCGTAGCCTGAAACGTCGAGCCGGTTCTTAAGTTCCAAAACCATTCTCTGAGCAGTTTTCTTTCCAACTCCAGGTACCAGGCACAAAGCGTCAACGTCTTCAGTTGCCACTGCCTGACGAAGTTCGTCTGGTGGCAAAGTGGCGAGTACTGCCATACCCAATGCTGGACCGACACCATGAGCGCCGATGACTGACTCGAAACATTTACGTTCGATCAATGTTGCAAACCCATAAAGTTGCTGGTCGTCTTCGCGTATGTGGTGGTGAATATGCACAAACGCTTCAGCCCCAACATCTGATAGGTCGCCGAGAGTTCTGGGATTGACGCTAACCCTGTATCCAACTCCGGCCACTTCAATAACGATCTCCCCGTCGGGGTCCTTGTCCACGACTGAACCGCGAAGCGAGCCGATCATGACAGCTTCGAGCTCTTGGCCAGTTGTCGGGTCGCCCGATGAGCTAGATGGCAGAGCGCTACGGCTGCCGCATCAGCAGCATCTGGTGGCGAAGGCAGTTCGGGCAATCTAAGCAACGACTGCACCATACGTTGCATTTGCTCTTTGTTGGCGCCTCCCCAGCCTGCAACAGCGTCCTTGACTTGATTAGGGGTGTATTCAACTACTTCAGCTCCTGCCGAATGCCCAATAGCCATTGCTAAGCCGCTTACTTGAGCTACTCCCATAGCTGTTCGGGCGTTAACTTGAAAAAAGACACGTTCTATAGCGACGACGTCTGGCTTATGTTCTTCAACTAGCTTGACGAATTCGTCGTGAATCCAGGCCAAACGCTCCGCTGTAGGAGCCTTAGCTGGCGTCCTTATGACACCGATTGCTACAGCATCAGCTTTCCGACCTGACTGCTCCACAACGCCATAACCGCAACGCGACAAACCAGGATCGATACCTAAAACGAACACAAGTTCGATTGTACATGACGAGGTCGGCGGTACCGATCAGCCCTCGGTGAGTTCTGCCAATACCTGGTCAGGGACATCAAAGTTAGCGTAGACGCCTTGGACGTCATCATGATCATCAAGTGCGTCCATTACCGCCAGAACTTGTGCAGCCTCACCACTAGACAAGAGTTCAATAACGTTTTGCGGCAAGTAGGTCAGATCTGTCGATGAAACCTCAATCCCAGACCCTTCAAGTGCTTCTCTTACTGAAATTGTGTCTGATGGTTCCGTGGTGACTCTCCATACTTCGCCTTCCGCCACAACATCTTCAGCGCCAGCTTCAAGAGCGGCCATCATGACTTGATCTTCATCTGCCGACCCGGGGACCAGGACCACTCCTTTGCGGTCGAATTGCCATGCGACGGCTCCGGGCTCGGCAAGGGATCCTCCGGCTCGAGTAAAAACGCTTCGAATTTCAGCTCCGGTTCGATTTCTGTTATCAGTGAGGACATCAACGAACATCGCAACCCCATGGGGTGCGTAACCTTCGTAAGTGACTTGCTCGTAGTTGACGCCCTCAAGTTCACCGGTTCCACGTTTGATAGCTCGTTCAATAGTGTCAAGTGGCACCGAATTATCACGCGCCTTTTGATACATAGTCCGGAGAGTTGCGTTGGACTCTAGGTCTCCTCCGCCCTCACGGGCTGCTACTTCGACCTGGCGAATGAGTTTGGCGAAAAGTTTTCCGCGAGCTTTGTCAGCCGCACCTTTCTTATGTTTGATGGTCGCCCATTTAGAATGCCCGGACACTTCGATACCTCCGGACCACATTCTGCCACTCTCACGACGAGAATTGGACGTCGATGCAACAGTCGGTCGTGACTATAGGTTCGCTACAGGTGCTCTAAGAACATCTGGTGGAGTCGTAAATCGTCTGTTAATTCGGGGTGGAAGCTGGTGACCATCACGTTTTCTTGCCGACAAAACACGGGTGTTTCTTCGCCGTTCTCTCGTTTGACGCTGGCAAGTATTTCGACTGATGGATCAAGTATCTGTGCCCCCGGCGCTCGAATAAAGACCCCTCGAAAAGGCTCTTCGAGGTCTTTGATATACAGGTCCGTTTCGAAACTCGCTATTTGACGACCGAAGGCATTTCGACGAACAGCTATATCGATTCGAGCAAAGCTTCGCTGGTCAGATCGACCGTCCAGTACTTCTTTTGCTAGAAGAATCATTCCGGCACAAGTACCTAGAACGGGGAGCCCCTCAGCCAAAAGCTCTGACAATGGTTCGAAGGTTTTACTTGATTCTAAGAGCATTGAGATAGTGGTTGACTCGCCACCGGGGATAACTATCGCGTCGAGGCCATCAAGGTCTTTAGGTAATCTGACTTGACGGACAGTCGTTCCGAGCCTGCCCAACGCATCGGTGTGTTCTCTCGAGGCGCCTTGTAACGCCAAGACTCCGACTATCGGTGACAACTTACTTTTCTACCAGCCGCGTTCGGCGAGCTTCGTATCAAGTTCGCCGATTTCAAGGCCGGGCATTGCGTCTCCGAGTCCTCGACTTACTTTGGCAACCATTGTTGGGTCTCTGAAGTGAGTTGTCGCTTCGACGATTGCTTTGGCTCTGGGCGCCGGGTCTTCACTTTTGAAGATCCCTGATCCAACAAAAACAGCTTCCGCTCCTAGTTGCATTACAAGAGACGCGTCAGCGGGAGTCGCAATACCTCCGGCGCAAAACATTGGCACGGGCAAACATCCGGTCTCTGCTACCTCTTGAACTAATCCCAACGGAGCTTGTAGTTGTTTCGCCCAGTCAAAAAGTTCTGCTTGGTCTGCTTGGGTGATCTTTCTTATGTCACCCAGAATTGACCGCAGGTGACGCACCGCTTCAACAATGTTGCCAGTCCCAGCTTCGCCCTTTGAACGGATCATGCAGGCGCCTTCGGAAATACGACGCAGAGCCTCCCCCAGGTTCGTCGCTCCGCAGACGAAAGGAACTGTGAAGGACCATTTGTCGATGTGGTGTGCTTCGTCAGCGGGTGTCAGCACTTCAGATTCATCAACGTAATCCACTCCAAGTGATTCAAGAATTTGGGCTTCGGCAAAGTGCCCTATCCGTGCTTTTGCCATCACAGGGATAGTGACTGCTTGTTGTATACCTTCAACCATGGCGGGGTCGCTCATGCGCGCCACTCCCCCGTCTCGTCGAATATCAGCGGGCACTCGTTCGAGGGCCATCACTGCGACCGCACCAGCGTCTTCTGCAATCTTCGCTTCAGCGGGGGTGACAACATCCATGATGACGCCTCCCCGGAGCATGTCAGCCAATCCTCGCTTCACGCGCACGGTGCCAACTTGTGAGTTCGATCCACTCGTACTATCTGCCATCCCTCCATTCTAAGCCGGTGAGGTGCAGAACAAGTCGCTTCACTTAGTCGTCGGCATCAATGATTGTCGCTGTGTCGCGAGGCGCTAATAAGACCCAGGTGACGCCAGGCGCCATCGCAATAGCTTTTCCGGTTTCGTCAACGAATTGTGTCTGCACAGTAATGTTTGGCTTCACCCAGCGTCCCTCAGTGATTTGGCCGTCTTTTAGTATCCAAGCCGTTCCGGACCCTTCCGAAAGCTGGGCAACTGGAATTCGTGCGCCATTGCCGTCGATTTCGTTGGTTAAGAGATATTTCGTGAATTGAATAATGACATTCTGTCCGGCTACCTCGACTTCATCGCCGCTTCTATCCAACGCTAGGTGTCTGTTCCCATTCTGAAATCTCTGCCATTTGTTCTGGTCATCGATCCAGCGGAATGACACCTCCACCGAGCCCCAATTCACTGATACCCCTAGTATCTCTCGACCGCTTTCATCCTTTCGCAGTGACTCACGGAACGGCCAAAGCGGCTCCACCGGTGATGATTTATCCTCGATTTTTTCTAATAGCTGTGCAGACCGTACCCATAAGTTGCTCGGAGCGGGCCTGTCATCCTTGCGCCAATATTGCGCCGGGTTCCGGTACAAACCGACATCCCTAATTGCGACCGTCTCTAGTAAGCGACGGAACGCCCAATTCGAACCGCTCCATCCAAAAAGTGCTCCATCGAACGGCATGAGCAGTGGAATATCGCTTGAACGGCCCGATCGAATCGGTCCAACAAATTCGGGAACTTGAGAGTGGAAAATGGCAAGGAATCTCGTCAGGCCTCCTTCTACTAATTCTTCAAAGACGATGTCTGCTTCTTGGATACCTTGCTGGGGCACGGCTGACGGTGCGTTGTCAATTTTTAATGCGAGTTGGGGTGCTACCAGTACCGATGGGTCGACTGGAGTTCCTCGGTACGGCGCAATGGGTCCATTAGCTATCTCTTCGTCCGGAGCCTGCTGCGAGGTTATGGTGGGCGAAGAATCGGGCACCGATGTCGGTGTCGTAACGGAAGGTTCAACGTCTTTTTGGGATGATCGCGAATTTGTGGTGGTGGTCGTCGAACTAGATCCAAGACGTGTTGACTCGGGTTCTTTCACCGCATAGGCGTCGGGTGCGTCAGCAGCACATGCAGTGAGAAGCAGAGAGCACAACCCGATAGCAACGCCGCTTAATTTCATCGGTGCATCACATTTCGCGCAGCGCCGTGGCTCGAGCTTCGACTGTCGGTCGATTTGTGTTGGATGTGGAAGAGAAAAGCCACAGTGAGTCAAGAGTTGGACTGACCTCTGGGACAACGGTCCGATTTTCCATCAGTTCGATTGCTTCGACCATCCCTGGTGGGTAACGGGTTACACCTGTGCCAGCGACATCCCCCGCAAAATCGTGGCTTGGGTCAACTTCCAGACCAATCTTTCGTTTCAGAGGCCCTCCAAGAAAGGAGAAAGGTCGAATTCGAAACGATGAGAGTCCTACCGACAGGCCGAAAGTTGTGATTGCGGTAGTCGCCAAGGCCGTTCTGTAGCTCGCTATCTGAGAAATTCGGTTAGCGAGGACCGCTTCCAGTTGGATACGAGTAGCAACTTCGAGGAGGCCGGTCGCGATGATGAGTGTCGACCGGTCGGCCGATCGTCCTAGAGCTGCGATGTTGCGGCTTTCAGTCGGAAGAATATGGATTTGCGGTGGAGACGTGCCGGTCGAGAGGCATAGACCCTCGATCAAGTTGACGAGTCGAGGTTGTTCTCCTTCGCCTACCTGAGTGCCGGGCAACTTCTCTAAGATGCGTCGCTCACTAGTCTTGCTAGCCCAAAGCAACGAGGCTGCCATCAGCAGCGCAAGCGCTAACGCGAGCCAAATCGTTGCCGAAATAACAAGCAGGACTAGAAAGACAAGCCCTGCCAACATCAGAACGGACAGCCCAAACAAAGCCGTCACTAGACCCGCGCTTTGTCGATTTTTGTCGCTCAGGTTGTCCATATATATTCCGTGTCTCCAATATTTCCCGGCAACTGTGTGTCGCAGTGTACGGTGCGAACCACACAGCGCTTGCGAATATTCACAGACTCTGGTCCCCTTCAACGCCAAGCTTGAACGGCCAACCCATGCGACTCAGTTCACCGCGCCATCCGCCCCTGTGGGGGTCTTGACGTTCAATATCTATCGCCCGCTCATAGATGTCGACATACATTGTGGCCAGTCGATCCATGGAAAATTCCGACACCCGTTTACTTCCGGATTCACAAAGTTGATCAGCTAACTCCCGATTTTCAATGACCTTTAACAGGCCACCGCTCAGAGCCTCCACGTCGCCGGGCGGCGCAAGGTATGCCTCGTCGCCCTTAGCTGCAACGTTTCGGTATCCGGGCAAATCACTCGCTACCACTGGGGTCTTCGCGGCCATTGCTTCTAGCAGCACAATCCCAAAACTCTCTCCTCGGAGCGAGGGTGCACAAAATACGTCTGCACCCTTTATCCGTTGCATCTTCTCTTCGTCACTGACCTCTCCGAGCCACTGCAGGCGTTGGTCTCCTGCGTATTTCGACCGTAATTCCTCTGTTTGGGGGCCGTCGGACATGATCCAGAGCGTCACATTTTGCGGCAGAAACGCCATCGCTTCAAGCAGAACCTCTAGGCCCTTACGTGGCTCGTGCCGACCGACGTATGCAATGGTTGGACCATCACTTTTTGTTGGTGTGGCATCAACGAATTTGTCTATTTCTATCCCATTGAAGACAATTTCATAGTTTCCCCCAAGTGCTTCATGTGCCATATCTCGAGCATCTTGAGAGACTGCGGTTCGAATGTTCATCCGCGTCGCTAACCACTTAACTCCGGGCGTGAGATAAGCCTTGCTTCCTCCAGCGGCATGCCAAGTCCCCACGATTGGCGCGCTTCTCAAGAACAATGCAGTTTGGCAGGGACCGGGACAAATGGGTTCATGAATATGAATGACATCGAATTCTTCGTCGCGGAACGCTCTAATCGTCCTTAGCGTGCAGGCCAGATCTGGGGCTATGGGAGCGATAGAACCGTTGGCGAAGGTGGGGATACTCGCGCCCAGCGACGTAACTCCTGTTTCAGGGGGTGCTCCATCGCAAGGACCCAGGACTCGCACCTTGTGTCCGAGCCGGTTCAATGCTCTGGAAAGCGCGAGAACCTGACTCTGAACCCCTCCGGGGATGCTGAGGCTATACGGCGAGATGATTCCGATTCTCACATCAAGTAACGCTAGGTGATGATGTGCGCTCTCCACAGCGGAATTTGAGGCCGGTCATGTTTGGTCCACAAAATCGCTGGGCCAATTCGGTTGGAATAGATGCCACTGTTCAGGATCCTGGCGAATAAGAAATTCTAATTCTTCAGCAAGTTGACTTGTTACTCGCACAACATCTTCTTTGATGGTTCCACTCCTACTGACATCAAGTGGGGGTCGTACCAGACCAAGGTGCTTTCCGTTTGGTTCGAAGTAAACCGCTGTTGGCAGGACGACAGCCCCCGTCCGCAAAGCCATGAGGGCGGGTCCACCTGGAAGAGTTGTGCGTTCACCCATGAAGGTCACTTCGATTCCTCCCCCTGAGATATCTCGATCACAGAGCAAGCAAACAACTTCGTTCCTCTTTAGGGCAGCAGCGATCTCAGTCCCAGCGGACGGACTGAGTGGCACTACGTTCATTCCTAGCTTCGAACGAAAGTTGACAAACCACGAAAATAATTGCGGTGGTTCGATGGGCTCAACGACAACTGTAATCGGCAATTTGTTAACACTCGCCATCCAAAAGCCCGCCCACTCCCATCCCCCTAGATGCGGGAGGGCGAGTATCACTCCATTGCCGCGACTCAAAGCTTCTTCAACAAACCGATAGTCGGGTACTTCTATGCCTTTTGATAATTGTTTGTCACTGCGCGTCGGAAGTCGAAAAGATTCGATCCAATATCGAGCGTATGAAGCAAAAGCCTTTCTGGCTGCGGTCTTGACTGCTTTGTCGCCGTGACCGGGACCCAACGATCGGCTCATGTGACGTTGAACCGTTAAACGTTTCTTCCTCAACACCCAACTAAGTGGGAACGCAGCAATTGAAGGCAAGACAGCAGCAACGGGGCCGGGCAAACTTCGAGCCGCCAAGGCCCCCAGTCGATAGAGCGCTGTCACACCCTGTCCCCTCAAGGTCAACTCTTACTATTTGCATCAGGCATGTCGACAGTTGCCTGCCGCCAGACCTTAAAGAACCGTTGAACTGCAGTAAGCGACGTAAGCGCAAGCATCACCCACAACACGGGAACTAGTAACACCTGAAAACACAGGCCAAATCCCAGAACGACCATTCGTTCTGCCCGTTCCATGAGGCCGCCCTTTGCGTCGTAGCCCAATAGCTCAGCTTTTGCTCTCTCGTAACTGATCAAGGAGGAAACACCTAAGACAGCCATTGGTAAGAGCATGATTGTCCCGCCCTCACTCTCCGCTAGGTGCCATGCGATACCGCATAGCAAAAGACCATCTGTTACCCGGTCAGCTGTTGAGTCAAAGAAGGCCCCGCGTTTTGAAGAGGTGCCGGCAGCGGCAGCTACAGCGCCGTCTAGTAGATCAGGAACAGCGGTCAGGATTAGGAAAGCAAGCCCTAATTGCAATTGACCTCGGCCTATGAGAACACACGCTGCTACTGACATCGCAAGACCTACACAGGTCAGAAAGTTGGCGCTGACTCCTAGCCGAACAAGGATGCGTCCAACGGGGCGTACGAAGCGGTCAACCCCGTTCCGGAAGTTTCCATCAAACATCAGTCGCTGCTTTCCGCACCATTGTCTGAGCTAGAAGTCTGGACCCAATCCTCTGGGTTCTCCTCAACGAAAAATTCGACGATTGTGCCATCGATCGCGTCAACTAGAACGAGACCTCTATTCACGGGTGGATCTTCTGCCGAATAGACAAGCATTTTCCATGTCGGCCTGCTCGTTAGACCTCGCCATCCAAGTTGGGCACTGGCATGGCCTACGGGGAAACCAACGGCACGATTTGCGGCGACAAGAGCAGCGCTTTCGTCAAGCCCAAACGCTCTGCCTGCTAGGAGGCTGTACAAACCAAACAACGCCAATGCTGCACACCCAAAGATCAAACCCCGGTTTATCAATACCGGCTCGCCATCGACCAAAAGAGCCCAAGTACCGACACAGATGGCGACTAAGAGATACAACAATCCCGTGGTCCTTCGGCGTTTGTTGTCGGGAAATTTGTAGGCACCGACGAATCCGCGATCGAGGTCCTCAGGAAGTTCATCGTGTACTTCTCGGTCGTCCACGTTGATTACGCTACCTGCCTGCAGTGCTTTGGCAAGGTCTCACTCGAAAGCCGCTCTAAGGCGTTCAAGTGTGGAATCGAGAGATTCGGGAAGGACTCGCGCCCCCCCAACCGTGGTCATAAAGTTCGTATCGCTATCCCAACGAGGCAAGACGTGAACATGAAGGTGATCTGGGATTCCGGCACCAGCTCCGCGCCCTAGATTCGCGCCCATATTTATGCCGTCGGGAGTGTAGGACCGTTCTACGGCAGAAATTGACCTGGTAACCAAGTCGAAGATCTCCACCCGAATTTCCTGTTTGAGATCTTCGAAGTTGGATTCGTGATCGTACGGCAGAACCATTACGTGGCCTGTGTTGTAGGGGTAAGCATTAAGAATTACTGCCGCTGATTCGCCGCAATAGACCAACTTGTCGGGTTCGCTGGTTCTAAGACCCACGACCGAACAAAGCACGCATTCGCCATCGGAAGCTCTCGAAATCTCACCCGTCTCTCCGCTTACGTATTCGCGCCGCCAAGTAGCCCAGATCCTCTCCAAACTATCCATCAGTGAAGTCCAATCAGGTCCAACAATTTGCGAGAATGAGCATCAGGTAGCGGCACATTCATTCGAGACCCACCAACTTCAAAGCAACTCTGGTCCGATATCGGGTATTGAGTTGGAGTAGCACCGCTGTAAAGGCTTCAATCGCGGTTGCATTCGACAAGTTTCCGCAGTCAAGCACCCTCGTGCCGGGAATTTTTCCGACCACCTCAGCCACCAAATCCGTGGCCTCTCTATCATCACTACAGATAAGGATGTCACTATCAAGAGGTTGGTCGAGATCACCTAGCTCTTGAGCGGGTACATGTTGAAGGGTCGCGGCAACCTTCGAATCCGGCAGCGATGCCTGAACCGACGCCGCCACCGATCCTCTTGGCGGAATAAGTGGAACAAACTCATCGTCTACCCGAGCCAACGCATTGGACATTGTCACCACGACTTTGCCTCTCACGTAGTCTTCAACACTTCTCGCGGTAATCGCTGCTGCATCCCATGGGGTGGCGATCACGACAAATTCACATTGGGCAGCTCCCACATTGTCTGATGGAGTGACCGCTAACTCACGGTTGGACCATCGCTCAACGATGCTGTCAACTACTTCCATCGACCGATACTTCGATCGAGAACCCAAAACAACCTCATAACCCACATCTGCAAGGCGAGCCGCCAAAGCCGAGCCTGCAGGTCCAGTTCCACCAACGATGCCTATCCGCATGAAGTGCCACGGTACTGTCCAAAGGCAGGGTACGGTGAATTCATTCCGCGAGTTACGACGAAGACGCCCCATAAGGGCGTCGATAAACCAAACGGAGGACAACCTTCATGGGTCTCATGGATGGGAAAAAGCTACTAATCACCGGGGTTCTTACTGATGCCTCGTTGGCATTTGAGGTGGCGAAACTGGCTCAGCTAGAGGGAGCCGAGGTGGTACTAACCGGTGCCGGCAGGGCAATGCGTCTAACCGAACGAACCGCTCGCAAGCTTCCTGAACCATGCGATGTTCTAGCGCTTGATGTGACAGAGCCCACAGAAATTGAGGCGGTAGCTGCCGAACTCACTGCTCGTTGGGGCTACGTCGACAGCGTGTTGCATGCCATCGGATTCGCGCCTGAGGCTTGCCTAGGCGGCAATTTTCTTAACGCAGAATGGGAAGATGTCAGCGTCGCCTTACACATCTCTGCGTACAGCTTGAAAGCTTTGGCCGGTGGACTTCAACCTTTGCTCGCCAAATCCCAAGGAAACGTTGTCGGACTTACGTTTGACGCATCTGTCGCATGGCCCGTCTACGACTGGATGGGAGTAGCGAAGGCCGCCTTTGAATCGACAGCTCGGTACCTGGCCAAATCTATGGGGCCCGACGGCATTCGCGTAAATCTTGTCTCAGCCGGGCCGATCAGAACTATGGCGGCAAAGTCAATCCCGGGATTCTCCGATTTCGAAGATGCTTGGGAGAAACGGGCTCCTATGGGCTGGGACGTCAACGATCAAGACTCGGTGGCGCGGACAACGTTGGCCCTGATGTCGGACTGGTTTCCGATGACCACAGGTGAAATCGTCCATGTGGACGGCGGATATCACGCCATGGGTGCCTAAGCAGGCTCGCCACTAAACGTTTTACTCACCGCTCTTGCAGCAACGGTCCAACTAAGCCGCGCATCACGTCATCCAACGTCAGAACGCCACTGTTGGTTCCTTCTGATGTGACTACTGCCAGGTGTATCTGAGACCGTCTCATGAGTTGAAGAACGTCTGGCAAAGTGCTCTCCGGATCAACTCGAAGCATCGGCCGGATGAGATCCGGTGCCAAAGACTGTTTCTTTTCTTTTATCCCAAGAAGGTCTTTGCTATGCACGAAGCCTCGAACGTCGTTCATGTCCGCGCCATGGACAACAAGCCTCGTATGTCCCGTCCTTACGATCTGGTCTTCAATTTCGACTATTTCAGAATCAACTGACACGGAGTGAACATGGTCTATTTGTGCCATTACAGAGGTCGCAGGCGTCTGGCCGAAGGCGATCGCACTTTCGATTAACGCGTACTCCTGGCTGTCTATGAGCCCTTGGTCGTGGGACTCATCCACCATTAATGCAAGTTCAGCGCTGGTTGTTGACTCATCTAGTTCGGAAGTGGGTTCAACACGGAACAAACCAAGCAGCCCGTTGGAAAACCCTTGAAACATCCGAATTAGTGGCCGCGCCAAGCTGAGATAAAGTGCCATTGGTCGTGCCAGGAGAAGCAAGGTTCTCTCAGGACCTGTGATTGCAAGGTTCTTCGGAACCATTTCACCTAAAACCATGTGAACGACTACCACTAGCGCTAACGCAATCGCGAAGCTCACTGAGTGCAGAACTGTTTCACTTATTTCGGCGAACTCGTTGACCAGTCGTTCGATTACCGAAGCCACAGCAGGCTCAGCTAGTCGACCAATCACGAGTGAACAGATGGTGATGCCTAGTTGGGCGCCGCCCAGGGTCGTTAGGACATCTCGTTGTAAGCGTTGGGCTGCTAGAGCTGATTTACGTCCAGTAGTCGCTTCCGTATCGATTGCCGACTTCATAGCTCCGAGCAGACCAAATTCCAATGCTACAAAAGCTCCGTTGAACACTACTAGAAGCGATCCAACTGCGATTGCGAGAACTGTCATGTTGCTGCGCCTTGGTCTAGAGGAGAGCCATTCTCATCACTCGGAGCTTCGATAGCGACATCTGCGATTCTTAAGTTCTCTTTTCGTAGAACCTCCAACTTCCAGCCTCGCCACTCGACTACCTGTCCGATTTCCGGAATGGAGCCCGTCTGTTGCAACATGAAACCAGCAAGTGTCTCAAATGGCCCATCAGGCAGACGCAAACCAACGATTTCTTCTATTTCGTCTCGTGACTTCAATCCTTCGACAATGACACGTCCATCCCTTTGGGACGCAGTGATAGCCACAGGCTCGTCATACTCGTCGGCTATGTCGCCGACGAGCTCTTCCAAGATATCTTCTCGAGTAATTAGACCAGCTGTCCCTCCATGTTCATCTACCACAACTGCTAATCGACTGGCTGCTAGCTCGAGATCTACCAGAACACCATCTAACTCTCGATGCTCGGGGACAATCACGGCCGGCCGTGCTATGTCCTGTAATGGTCGACGCTCACGACCATCGGTAGCGAGCGAAAACACATCCTTCACTTCGACCATGCCAACGATGTCGTCAAGATCGGCCCCTATCAGCGGGAACCTGGAGTACCCGCTTTCTTGCGCGCTCTGAACTAAATCAGAGATAGTTCCCGAGTGTCGTAACGCCACCATTGAGGTTCTTGGAGTTAATGCATCTGCTGCGTCTTTTCTAGATAGTCGCAAGGTACGCGTAATTAACTTGGCTTCATCTTCCTGGATGGTTCTAGCGCTCGAAGCACGAACTAGATACTCAAGATCCTCGAGTGATCTAAGGGACCGCAACTCCTCAACGGGTTCTATGCCTAGTAAACGGACCAATCTGTTGGCTAAACCATTAAATGCAGTAGTTACCGGAGCTGCTAGCAGTCCGTAAATCCTAAGGATCGATCCAAGCCACAACCCCGTTCCAAGAGGACGAGATATAGCCAAGTTCTTCGGAACTAGTTCGCCGAAAATCATCTGCAAAACTGCAGCAATTGCGATAGCGATCACAGCTCGCGTCGGCCCCGGACTCAACGACACCCCCGGCACGAAATCCAGCAGGGCTCCGATTGTGTCCTCAGCAAGGAAACCCAACAACAAAGAGGTGACAGTGATACCTAGTTGTGCCCCCCCGAGGTGGAAACTCAAGCGGCTCAGTAATTTTCGAACGACGCGGGCGCGTCGATGTCCTTGATCAGCCATAACTTCGACGCGTTCGATGTCGACCGCGACCAGGCTGAATTCACCTGCAACGAAAATCCCGTTGAGCGCAATGAGAACCAGCACAGCGACTAGCCCTAAAAGGGGATCGATAGTGAACACCTCCGCCAATCATTGTCTATCGGCACATGACTAACGCCAAGGTAGCCTCGGGTCAATGCGTCAGCACACCACCTCTTTCGAACCGGTGCGCGAGTGGTCCACCTACCCACCGGTTGAAGAGACAATTCGAAGTGAAAGTTCACTGGGTTGGTTGAGACGCATAGGCCCAATTGTAATGACGCACCGGTGGCGGATCATCTGGTCGGTTGTAGCCGCAATAATCGCGATGCTGGCTCAAATTTTAGTACCTCGAGTCGTGGGTCTCGCAGTGGATCGTGCCCTCATTGAACGAACCAGCGCTCTTTCCTTCTTCGTCATCATTCTATTGATCCTCGGAGTTGCTCGAGCATCGGCAACTTTCGGGTACCGCTACGGACTTTATGGGATGGCCTTCAAGGTCGAATACCAGTTACGGACACTTCTTTTTCAACATCTCGGCCATTTATCATTTTCTTTTTTTGATCGCGTTCAGAGCGGGCAAATTATCAGTCGAGCCAATTCCGACATCAGGTCGGTTCAAATGTTTATGGCCTTCGCTCCAATAATGGCTGTCCAATTTTTTAGCTTTGTCATCGCTATAGGCCTGATGGCGGCGATCAGTGTTCCTCTCACTGCGGTAACGATGATTGCTTTGCCTGGGGTATTCGCCATCGGCCAACGCTTACGCAAAATTATGTTCCCGCTCTCCTGGGTCGTTCAATCGCGTCAGGCAGAAATAGCAACTGTCGTCGACGAATCGGTCAACGGAGTCAGGGTGGTCAAGGCGTTTGCAGCTGAACGTCAACAGATTGAGGCACTAGCTAGGGGCGCTGAGCGTCTCCGCTGGGCCAACCTGGTGCAACATCGAACTAGAGCTTCTCATACTCCGTTAATAGAAAATCTTCCCAGGATTGCCCTCGCTACTGTGCTCTTGGTGGGTGGCCTTCAAACGATTGATGGCGCATTAACAGTGGGCGATCTGATCTCGTTCAATTTGTATATCTTGCTTCTCCAGGCACCTTTTCGATTTATCGGCATGCTGCTGATCCTGGGACAACGGGCGAAAGCTTCAGCGGAGCGGATCTACGAAATTCTTGATGAGCCTCCAGGTGTCGATGATCGACCAGGGGCTATTGACTTGATCCCTTCCTCCGGGAGCATCTCTTTTTCTGCCGTGAGGTTCGCCTATGGCACTGAGACTGTCGGCGGTACACAGGGAGTCGAAAGTCCGCCAACCGTTTTGGATGATTTCAACCTTGAAATTCCTGCTGGCCAAACAATCGCGATCGTTGGCCGCACTGGATCGGGAAAGTCGACAATTGCTCGCCTGTTGATGCGGTTTTACGAGTTGCAGGCCGGCGTCATTACCTTGGACGGCCACGACATAACTTCTCTGACGCAGCGAAGTCTTCGCGGGGCGATAAGTCTCGTTCCTGATGAACCCTTCTTGTTTTCGACAAGTGTTCATGAAAATATTGCCTACGGTAACCCGGGAGCCACGAGTGAGGAAGTTGAGGCTGCGGCCCGGGCGGCTCAGGCCCATGACTTTATTGTTGGCCTCGACGATGGTTACAAAACGATCGTTGGAGAAAGGGGTTACGACCTTTCTGGTGGACAGCGTCAAAGAATCTCGTTGGCTCGACTCTTCTTGCAAGATTCCAAAGTCATCATTTTGGATGATTCCACCAGCGCCATAGACGTTGAGATTGAAGAGCGAATTCACCATGCGTTGAAGGACCTCCTAAAAGCTCGAACGACTATCGTCATCGCGCACCGTTTATCTACGATTGCGCTAGCAGATCGTGTGGTTCTCATTGACGACGGACGCGTTGTAGCTGATGGAACACACCAGCAACTTCTTGAGCGCGAACCCCGTTACGTCGAGACACTGGCATCGACGGTCGAGGAGGATCAACCGTGGTCATGATGGGTCCTCCTGGAGGCGGGGTATTCGGAGGGCCGAGCGCAACTCAGTCCAGCGCCAGTGCGGGCTTGCCGTTCGCTGGTGTTCCATCTGAGATGCAAGAGGGTGCATCCGAGATTTTAAAAAGAGAGCCGATTCACCCTGACCCAGACTTTACTTTTCATAGATTGACTCGCCGAACGTCACGGCTGAACCTCCGCTCTCTTTTTGAGAATCGTCGCGTCGCCGCACTTTGTGGGTTGTTTCTTCTAGCCGTTGAAACGATCACGGCTCTAATGGGCCCGGTATTAACGCAACAAGGCATCGATAACGGAGTGATGGAACAAGATCGCACCGCTTTGTATAGGGCCGTCACCTTGTTCGGACTGATCATCGTTGTAAACGCCATAACAAGCTTTTTGCGACAACGTTGGAACGGGAAACTTGGCGAAGACATCATGTACGACGTTCGCTTGGAGTTGTTCAGCCATTTCCAACGTATGGGCTTGGATTGGTACACATCGGAGAAGTCGGGAGTGCTGCTAAGCAGAATGACCTCTGACGTTGAAGCGTTGACCTTGCTGGTTAACGAGGGTTTCGTCAATTTGGTGATTCAGGCTCTGACTATTTCGGTCGTGACTTTCGTTCTGTTTTCCTACAACCCCGTTCTAGCTGTCCTTTTGTTGGGTCTGGTTCTCCCACCATTAGTCGCCATGACCCTTTGGTTTCGAGCGGTAAGCGAGCGTGGATACTCGGACGTTCGGGATCGAATAGCAGTTGTTTTGGCTGACCTTTCCGAGAATCTTGCGGGAGTTCGGGTCATTGCAGCGCTTAATCGTCGTCGACAAAACGCTGAATCCCACAGAAATATTGTCGGCGCTTACCTCGATGCCAACTTGTACACCGCTCGCGCTGGAGCGATCTACGGACCAGCAACTGAAGGTATAGGAATCGCTGCTCAGGCCATCGTCTTGTTAGTAGGCGGGTGGATGGTTGTAGATGGTTCTCTTCAGGTAGGTGAGCTAACCGCATTTGTACTTTTCGTAAATACTTTCTTCGCTCCGATCCAACAAATGGTTCAGCTTTACAACACCTACCAACAGGGTCAGTCCGGGCTCAAGAAAATTGGGGACATCCTCAGTACTGAGCCATCAATAGTTGAAAGTGATGACGCCGTCTCACTTCCACCGATCCGTGGGCAGATCAAATTTGAATCGGTTACTTTCAGCTATAACGATGGTCCAGAAGTACTGCGTGACATAAACCTCACCATCAACCCAGGCGAAACTTTCGCTTTTGTTGGTCCGACAGGAGCCGGCAAAAGCACCGTCGCGAAGTTGATAACCAGGTTTTATGATCCCAATTCAGGGGTCGTATCGATAGATGGACATGACCTCAAAGGGGCATTAATCGACTCTCTAAGAACTCAGCTTGGGGTTGTCCCACAGGAGCCTTTTCTCTTCCACGGGACTATCCGCGACAACATCGCGTTCGCTCGAAGTGATGCAACCGAAGAAGAGATCCATGAAGCCATTTCACACGTGGGCCTCACAGAAACAGTTGCCCAACTCACTGACGGCATCAACACTTTGGTCCACGAGCGGGGAGTGTCTTTATCTGCGGGAGAACGCCAGCTAATTGCTTTAGCTAGGGCATTCATATCGCGACCGCGTGTCCTTGTCTTAGACGAAGCAACATCGAGCCTGGACCTGCGCTCCGAAGCACATATCGAGAAAGCTTTGGATGGTTTACTCGAAGGTCGAACTGCAATTCTGATCGCCCATAGATTGGCTACCGCTATGAAAGCAGACAGGATCGCCGTCATTGACGACGGTCAAATAATCGAACTTGGCTCTCATGATGAATTGATTCAGCTGCGGGGTCGCTACGCAGAAATGTTCCAAACTTGGGCCTCTCACTCAGAAACCGAAGAATCGCCAGCGGTGAACTCTCAGTCGGATTAGTGGTCGTAATCTGGCAAGCTGCCTTCATGACGGTCACCTCTCCTGCGGTCGAACTTCTCGGTGTTTCGGTCAAATATGAGGACACAACGGTTCTTAGTCCCTTAGATCTAGAAATCTCTTCGTCGGACCGATGGGTCGTCTTGGGACCAAATGGCAGCGGAAAGACCAGTTTGATAAAGATCCTCTCGCTATACCGGTATCCAACAACCGGGACCGTCAAAGTGCTCGGCGAAACTTGGGGCGCGACAGACGTCAGGCAGCTAAGGCAGCGGATAGGCCTAGCTTCTTCATCTTTAAGAGATCAGTTCAGATCAGATATTTTGGGTCTGGATATTGTCATGACGGCCAGACATGCTGCTCTAGAGACTTGGTGGCATGAATACTCAGAACATGACCGTGAAGCGGCTATGGAATGTTTGACGCGAATAGGTGCCGAAGCATTAGCTGCACGAAAATTTCAGACAATGTCTTCTGGGGAACAACAACGAGTGCAGCTGGCGAGAACGCTTATGGGAGAGCCGGGATTGCTGTTGTTGGACGAACCGACAGCTGGTCTCGACTTAGCGGGAAGAGAGCAACTTGTCACAAGCTTGGCCTCGGTCGCCGCTGACCCTGAAACTCCGGCAACTGTTTTAGTGACACATCACACTGACGAAATTCCGCCTGGCTTTACCCATGGACTGCTTTTACGTGGCGGAGAAGCATTGGCGTGCGGACCTATCGATCAGGTGCTTACAGCAGATTCTCTATCGGAGTGTTTCGGGTTGCGTCTTCAGCTTGAGAATCGCGATGGACGCTGGTTGTCTTGGACTACTGGGTGACGTCGGAGTAATGCGCTCCAACGAAGACCGTTCCCAATCCCGTGTGTTCGGTGAAGTCGCCGAGATTTATCACCGTTACCGGCCTGAATATCCCGACAGTCTTTTCGAGTGGATCTTGGCAACCTGCGAGACGTCAACTAGCGACTTAGTTATTGACGTTGGCTGTGGCACCGGTAAAGCATCGGCTCCTCTTCTGGAGCAAGGCTTTGAGGTCCTGGGCCTGGAACCAGATCCAGCTATGGCTGAGATAGCTCGACGAGAATTAAGGCGGTTTGGTTTATTTTCGGTTAACGAATCCACGCTCGAAGAGTGCACCTCAGTAGAGAGGCATGCCGGCTTGATCATCGCTGGGCAGTCTTGGCACTGGACCAATCCTGATACCCGATTTCAGCGCGTAGCTTCAATACTCAAACCCGGAGGGTGGCTGTGCGTTTTTTGGAACCGACCTGAGGACGGACAACATGAATTCGATGCTGCTACTGATCTGATTTACGCTGAACTCGCGCCCGAGTTCGACGACAAACCGTTTGTGGTTCGATTACCGGGCTCGAAGGCCGCAATTAGTGCTGAGACTCCTGATGAGGAGATTTTGGTAAGTGGGTTATTTGGACCGGTGCAGCAGTTTGAGTTCAAGTGGGAGATGACAATCAGTACTGATCATCACATTCAAAATCTGAGAACCCAATCTGATCATCGGATGCTTGCAATAGAGACGAGGAACGAGCTACTTCGTCGCGTAGCAGACGTGATTGACCAATATGGGGGTAGCTACAAACAAATCTTCACAACTCATGCCTATGCAGCGAAGCTCTCCGTCTGAAAGCATCTCTCCATGACGACTCATGCCGATCAGATCCGTTCTTACTTTGATGCTTGCAGCTCAGGCTCAAGCGAAGAGGTCGCAAAGCACTTCACAGAGGATGCCGTTATCTACGACACCAACCATTCCCCGATCGTGAGTTCAGCAGCAATCGGTGAGTTCTGGTCTCAGATTCACCGTAAATGGGATGGGGCAAAATGGATTGTCGAGCGTGTTGTCGAAACTCTTGATTCAGCAGCTATTGAATGGCGGATGGAAGGAGAAGCTGCGGGAGCGGCATTTCAGATTCGTGGCAGTGAACATTACGAGTTCGAAGAAAACCTCATAGCTGAGATCCGCCAATACTGGACTTTCGACCCTGAAAGCCTTGGGGGCGGCCTAATCAAATACCCCTATGGTGAGGCTGATCGTTTAGGTTTCGATGGCTGACAATCGCGACGAATTGGGCGACAAAATTCACATGGTCTATGAGGACCCACAGTTCGCTTCGCGTAGTCGCGCTGCGGCTGCGTTACGTCGTTTGGGGAATGCCTTTGTGCGTCACCGGTTCACCGACGATGAGCTGACTTCGTTGGCTGATTGGGCTGCAGCAACGGCTCAAAACCTTGAGCGCTCGGCTCCTGTGTCTCGCCCTTCGGACTATTTTGAGCGCCGCTACAGCGACCCTCGCCCGGTTGATGGTGCTGAAGTCATTGCATTTAGTGATCGAACCTTCAGTGGACCAGCGAACCCGATGGGTGTTGAGGTTGTAATTAGACGGAATGACGACCGAGTGGTTAGCCGAGTGGTCTTCGGGGCTGCCTTCGAAAGCGCTCCAGGTAGAACCCACGGTGGAGCGGTTTCAGCTCTGGTGGATGACACTATGGGTTATCTCATGATTGTCCTAGGTGAAGCTGCATATACAGCTCGACTGGAGGTGGATTACCGCGGTGGCGTTCCAATAGACGTTCCTGTTTGGTTCCAAGCTTGGGTATCGAATCGAGATGGTCGCAAGCTCGTCGTGGCTTTGACGGTATCCCCTGATAAGGACGGGGCACCCGATCCTTCGGCTGACCCTTTGATAACCGCTGAGGGACTTTTCATCATTCCTAATCCCAGTTCTTCTTGATCGACAGTTCGCCCCGACCGCCATTAGTCAGCTACTTGTCGGAGTGTGACCAATCCAATGCCTTCTCGTCTGTAGCTGTCATTCACTGAGACACCGAGTCCACATCAAGAGTGAGGGTGACCGATAATTGGTCCGACACAACCAGATACTTGCGCCTACCAGTCAGTCTTATTCTGTAAAAGTTCAGAGAATGGGGTGTCTTTATCTGGTCCAGGTTCTTTGGGTAGGCCTAAGACTCGTTCCCCGATGATATTTCGCTGTACTTCGTCGGTCCCTCCATAGATAGAGGGAGCAGGAGAGAAAATTGCCATCTCTTGGATGACTCCACCAGTTGCGGCTTCTTCTCCCCAAAGGATCATCTCCGGTCCAAGTATCGCTCCTGCAAGTTCTCGAGTCCGGTGGAGAGCTGATGTCATGAGAATCTTTGCCAGGTTCCCCTCCCCACCAGTTTGCTGGCTCTTGGTACGTGTTCGCCGCGCGTTCATTCGCATCAACTCAAGTTCTGTATGTAACTGCGCCAGCTCTTGACGGATACGGGTGTCATCGAGTTTGTTGCGCTCTTCGGCGAGCTCGCGCAGGAGCTCAAGTGTTCCTGGGCCCACACCTCCAGCAGCTAGCGCCAGCCGCTTTCCAACGAATGATCCTGCAGGTTTTTCAAGATGGCCAGCGATACTTCCTGGGTGAGCAGCTGCGTATGCCATTCCATGTCCGCCGCCGATTCCGGCGCGTTCGACCATTAGGGTCGTGTTCGCTACGCGCCATCCTTCATTTAGGTCGCCAACCAAGTCATCCTGAGAAACTCGCGCTTCGTCGATAAACACTTCGTTGAACAGCGATCGGCCTGTCATTTCGCGTAATGGTCGCACTTCAACACCTTCTTGATCCATGGGGAAGGCGAACCAACTAATGCCTCTATGTTTCGATGCGTCAGGATCTGTGCGCGCGATCAACATCCCGTAGTCAGCATGTTGACCTTCAGATGTCCATACTTTCTGTCCCGTGATCACCCATTCATCGCCGTCACGGACTGCTTTAGTTTGCAGACCTGCCAAGTCACTACCAGCACCTGGCTCCGAAAAGAGTTGGCACCAAGAGTCTGTCCCATCGAGGATCTTTGGCACGTATTTTTCGATCTGAGCTTCATCCCCGTGGGCAAGAATGGTTGGGGCTGCCAACATCATTCCCAAGCCTGCCGGTGACCCTATGGATCCGTTTTCTCTTAGTGCCGCCGCTAGGACACGGGTTTCCTCTCGACCCCACCCTTTACCAAAAGGTTCTGGCAGGCCAGGGTTAGTGAATCCTGCCGAGGAAAGTCGTTGCCACCACTCTCGAACCGGTAGTTCTGGATCCCAGTTGGTGTCTATCCACGCATCGATTTCGGCGCGTAACTCACTACTCATTTGAAGGCTCCGATGGAGGTCAACTGCTAACGGACTACTTGCGGTTCTCACGCTACCTGCGGCTGAGGTTAGAGAACAGCTTGATACCGCGGTAACTTCAGATCTACTAACTGGTTCAACGGAGGCAAAGTTGGCTGATCCGGCTCGAATAACGATCGATCGAATTAATCACTACCGAGACACCGTCCGGGCCTACCAGGTGAAGATCGATGGTCAAGTCATCGGGCGAGTGAAAGACGGAAAACAGCAAACATTCGAAGTGTCCCCTGGGGCTCATCAAGTCAGAGTGCGCCTTATGTGGTTGCAAAGTCCGCCTGTCGATCTTCAACTCGAAGAAGGATCTGAAGTTCGGCTACGCACTGGACCTAACGGTGGAATTCTCCAAGCGTGGAGAATCTACTTTGCTCCACATACTGCGATGTTCCTAGAAAAAGATTCTTAGCTAGCTAAAAGGTCTTCGAGTACAACGGCGACTCCGTCTTCGTCGTGGCTGGGCGCTATATCGGCTGCCATGGAAAGGATCTTGGGATGGCCGTTTCTCATTGCTACCGAGTGTCCAGCCCATAGGAACATTTCTAG